>Ga0302320_10000246_pt1 | contig 125764 bp, 107 predicted proteins | sample Bog_T0_3_FD_202130 | JGI IMG/M metagenome (GOLD analysis project Ga0302320, IMG submission 202130) | Peat permafrost microbial communities from Stordalen Mire near Abisko, Sweden - Bog_T0_3 | ecosystem: Environmental > Terrestrial > Soil > Wetlands > Peat | place: Sweden: Abisko, Stordalen... | reverse complement strand
AAGGTCCAGAGGTTGTTCGTCCAAAACGGCCACAGCCGGACCTCGGGCACTCGTCCGGTGGCAAAGAACAAGCACGGCCTGCTTTTGAAAGGGCTGGTCCGCTGCGAAGTCTGCGGCTCGGTGATGACCTCATACCACTCCAATGGCCGGGGCAACCAGCGCTACGACTACTACAAATGCACCAAGTCCCAGCACGAAGGCATTGAGGCCTGCCCAGTGAAGCAGGTACCAGCCCGGCAGCTTGAGCAATTGGTGGTGGACCGGATGGCTGAACTGGCTGGGGACCCTGAACTGGTGAAGAAGGCGGTCAAAGCCATGGTTCACAACTCGGCCAACCGCCTACCGGCTTTGAAGGCTGAACTCGCAGAGGCGAGCGCCAAGCGTCGCAAGATTGAAGACCAAGCCAACGGCCTGCTCCAAGGCTTCAGCGGCACGGCAGCCCAGGGGAATGGGTTTGTGGTACGACGGCTCAACGAACTGGAAGCCGAACTAAAAACGGTTCAAGAACAGGAAGCGAGGCTAAAAATGGACATCGATGCCCAAAAGACCCAGGCCGTGGACCCGGAGGCTGCCCGCAGGAGCCTCATGGCCTTTCAGGGGCTATATGCCCATCTGGAAACTGAAGAAAAGCAGCAGCTATTCAGGCTGGCCGTACGGGAGGTTCGCTACGACGGGGCGGGCCACCAAATAAAACTGAGCCTCCACCCCTGGGGGGATGAAGGCTCATTTGGGGACAGCGGTGTTAAAGCTGTCCAGTTTGGCTCCCCGACCTGGACTCGAACCAGGAACCCTTCGATTAACAGTCGAATGCTCCACCATTGAGCTATCGGGGAATAAAGGTGATTCAATTGTGCCAGCTCAGGGCTGGGTCTAGCTCAAAGGGTCAGGGCCTCTTCGGGGCAGGCGCTGATGCAGGCGCCGCAGAGCACGCAAGCTGCGTGGTCCACGCGGACAAGCCGTCGGGATGCCACCTGCAGGGCGCTGGTGGGGCACACCTCAGCGCAGGCCAGGCAATGGGTGCACTGGGCCGGGCTGAATTGAACCTGCTTTTGTAGGGTCAAAGTGTCCACAAGGCAGAGAAAATTAGCACAAGCCGCGCCATGGCGTCAAGCGCGGTTTTGGCCGCCATCGGGCCCCTGCTTAGGCCCTTAAATATGGAAGCAGGATGCGGGTTGTGGGTTTTTCTGCTTGGCCTCTGAAGGGGAAGGCGATAGCATAGGGCCTTGCCCGCCAGACCGGGCCCAGGCTGCTCTTGCTCCCAGGGGACCATGCTCCGCCATCCTGCGCTCTGTGCTGTTCTTCTCTTGGCCCTGCTGCTGCCCGCCTGCACCGTGGTGGTGCGCGATGAGGTCGTTCGCATCCCGGTGACGGTCTCTGCCGTGGCCGAGCCGGGCGTGGACCTGGCGGCCTTTCGCAGCTACCGCTTCTCGCCTGGCAGCGGGGACGGCTCGCTGGCCGCTGAGCAGCTGCGCTCGCTGTGGGCCGGCTATCTGGCCCAGCGGGGGATCGCGCAGCTCCCGGATGGCCAGCTGGTGGTGGAGTTCGCTGCCAGCATGCGCCCCGGCGCGGGCTCGCCGGACCTGGTGGCCAAGCAGCTGCGCGTGCTCATCAGCCGCCCGCTCGAGAATGGCGCCTTGGACCTGCTCTGGTCCGGCACGGCCTTTTGCCAGTCCATCCGGCCCGGCCTGCTGCCCGAGGGCCAGGTGCTGGTGCGCGAGCTGGCAGGCGAATTCCCCTTTGCCAGCGGCCGCCCCACGGACCGCTGGGCGATCCTGCGCTGAGCGCTTGCGGCGCGGCGCACTCCGCGATAAGGAGGTCTTGACTCTGTGAAACCCTACATCATCACAACCTGGGTGGCAGAAGGCTTCATGATCCTCGCCGCCGGGCTGGGCCTGCTGTGGAGCGGCCTGTATCGCGATAGCGGCTGGGTCATCTGCCAGCTGCGCGGCCAAGACCTGGTGACCCTCTTCTTGGTGGTGCCGGCCCTGGCGCTGGTCATGCCCAAGGCCCGCATCGGCAACCTGCGCGGCCGCATCCTGTGGCTGGGGCTGATGGCTTACGCGGTCTACACCTATGCTATGAACAGCTTTGAGGTGAAGCAGAACCCGCTCTTCATCCCCTACATCGCGCTGCTCTGCCTGGCCACGCTGTCGGTGGCCGGCGGGGCGGTGAATGCCCGTCCCCGCGGCTTTAAGCTGGTGCTCAAGGGCCACTTCCCGCGCCAGGCCACGGCCTGGTTCCTCATGCTCACCGGCGGGCTGATGGGGATCCTCTGGCTCACGGACATCATCTGGAACATGGCGCTCAACCGCGTGCCCGGCGCGGTCATCAAGTTCGAGACGCCCAGCGTGGGCGCCTACGTGCTCGACCTGGCCTTCATCATCCCGGCCTACATCAGCGGCGGCGTGCTGCTGGCCGTGGACCATGCGGTGGGCTACCTGATGGCCGGCATCCTGCTGGTTCAGGCCTCGGCCAGCTCCTTGGCCTACCTGGCGGGCTATGGTGTTCTCGAGCTCAATGGAGGCGGCGGCGAGCCGCTCAAGGCGCTCTTCTTCGCTGTCTTCGCCGCCTTGGCCCTTGCCTTTTTGGCCTTTTACATGAAAGCTCTGCACACTCCGGCTTGGCACCGCTTTGACCTGCCCATAGCGCGCGAAGAGGACTATTGACCGGCATGAGAGAGAAACTGCAGCTCCGCAGCCTTGTGGCCCGCTTGGCGCTCTGGTTCGCCCTGGTGGCTTGCCTGCCGCTGGCCACGGTGGTGGTGCTCACCCGCCACGCGGTCTTCGAGGTGCTGGTCGCCTCGGCCGCCTCTGAGCGCGAAGAGCAGGCTGCTGTGCTGGCGCGGCACCTGGACAAAGAGGGCTTGCTGGCAGCCGCATCAGCGCCGCGATGGATCGAAGCGGCGGCCCCCAAGCAGGGCGCGGCCATGCTGATCTCGCCGGAGGGCGAGCTGCTCTTCAGCAGCCGGGCCCTGGCCGCGACCCCGGCCCTGGCGCCCGCTCTGCGCGAAGCCATGCGCGCCCGCCCTAGCGGCGGCCAGGCAGATTCCCGCGCCGGCTTGGAGTACGAAGCGGGATGGGCCTATTGCCCCGCGCTCTCGGCCACAGCTTGTGTGTGGGCGCCCTGGCAGGACCATGGGGCCTCAAGCTTGGTGGTCGCGGCGCTCTGGCAGCTGGCGCTGAGCCTGGCCGTGGCGGGCCTGGCCGCGGGCATCATCATCTGGCTCTTGGTGGGCTTGCCTCTCGGCCAGATCAGCCAGGCTCTGGCCAGCATGGGCCGGGGCCAGCCAGAGCCCCTGGCCAACCCCGAAGCCTTTGAGGATGAGATGGCTGGCCTGGCCCGCGCCCACAATGCGGCGGCGGAGCGCATGCAGCAGCTCTCGCGGCGGCTCGACCGCAGCGAGGCCGAGCTGGCAGCGACGCGGCAGGCTGCGGACCAGGGCGAGATGCGCTTTCGCACCCTGTTCGACCACGGCTGCGACGCCCTCTTTGTGCACGACCCCGAGACAGGCGCCATCTTGGATGTGAATCAGCGGGCCGCAGACCTGTTCGGCTGGCCAGCGGACGAGATCTGCCGCATGAGCGTGGCCGAGATATCGCTCAATCAGCCGCCCTACACCCAGCGCGAGGCCATGGAGCTGATGCAGCGCGCGGGCCAGGGCCAGCCCCAGCTCTTTGAATGGCGCGCCCGCCGCCGCGATGGCAGCCTCTTCTGGGCAGAGATCCACATGCGGCCGGCCCGCATCGATGGGCAGCCCAGGGTGCTGGCCTCGGTGCGCGACATCAGCCAGCGACGCAGCATGGAAGAGGCCCTGCATGAGAGCGAGACCCGGCTGGTGGAGGTCTATCACAACGCCTCAGACGCCATCTGGCTGGCTGACTTGGAGGGCCAGGCCATCCGCCTGCGCGGCATCAACCCGGCTGCTGAGCGCGCCCTGTGGGTGAGCAGCGTCACCACCCAGGGCCGCGAGCTCAGCGAGATCTTCCCGGGCCGGGCCGCGCAGGGCCTGCGCGAGCTGGCGCAGCGCATGGCGCAAGAAGGGCGGCCTGCGGCTGGCGAGCTTGAGCTGGACCTGCCGGGCGGCAGCCGGCGCTGGCAGGTGACCCTGGTGCCAGCGCGCAGCGCCACGGGCCAGGTGGTGCGCTTCGCCGGCTTCGGCCGCGACATCACGGGCCAGCGCCGCGCCGAGCGCGAACTGAAGGAGCAGCAGGAGGCCTTGGCGGCCATGATCGACACCGCGCCCGGCCTGCTGATGGCCTTGGACGAGGCGATGGGCCTCAGGCTGGGCAACTCCGCCTTCCAGCGCAAGTTCGCCGAAGCCCAGGGCCGCGCCTGCGCGCCGAGCGAGCCGGCTCCCTGGCCCTTCGCCCATCCCCAGCCCCCCCAGTGGCGCTCGCGCCTTGAGAGGGCCCTTGCAGGCGAGCGCTCGCTGGTGCAGGTGCCGGCAGGGGAGGGCGAAGCGCCCCTGCCTTGGGTGGTGGACATCGCCCCCCTCACCCGGCGCGGCAGCATCGCGGGCATCACCATCCTGGCCCACCAGCAGAGCCAGGCTGGCGATGGGCCCCAAGAGATCTAAGGCGAACCGAACCCCCCAACCTCGAGGAGAACTTGGAAAACCTGCACTTGCTCGCCACCTTGGACCCCATCCAGAAGTTCCTCTACCTCTTCTTGGCCTTCTCGCTGGTGGCCACCCTCATCGCGCGCGGGCTCAAGCTCTCAAAGACCCATTGGTTCCGCGACTACAGCGAGAGCTTCTTGTGGGCCATCAGCGTGGCCATGATCATCCGGGTGCTGGCGGTGGACAATTTCAGCATCCCCAGCGAGAGCATGGTGGACACCCTCAGGGTGGATGACCGGCTCTTCGTCAACAAGGCGGTCTACGGCTACCATGTGCCCTTCACCCAGGGCCGCATGCTGGCCTGGCGCAAGCCCCACCGCGGCGAGATCGTCATCTTCATACCGCCCATCCGCACCCTTCAGCCCTTTGTGAAGCGCTGCATCGCGCTGCCTGGCGACGTGGTCGAGGTGCGCGCCAAGCAGGTCTTCATCAACGGCCAGCCCGGCGACTGGCCCGCAGCCCATGGCCTCTACCCCACCTTCCCCAAGGGCGTGCCCCAGCCCGAGATGTACGCGCCCGGCAACCCGCTCTATCAGGCCGACCGCTTTGCCAGCCCTTTGCCGCCCTCGCCGGCCTGGAACCGCGATTGGTACGGCCCGGTCACCCTGGCCGCGGGCTGCTATTGGATGATGGGCGACAACCGCGACAACAGCTTTGACTCTCGCTTCTTCGGCCCAGTGCGCGAGGAGGCCCTGCGCGGCACCCCCTTGCTGCGCTATTGGCCCTTGGACCGCTTCGGCTTGCCGCGCTGAGCGCGGCAAGCATCATTCACCCCAGTTCAGGAGGTTTCATGCGCTCTTGCTTCAGACGACTGCCGGCCCTGGGCCTCGGTCTCCTGCTATTGGCAGGCCCTGCCCTGGCCCTGCCCAAGGGCACAGCCCTCCTAGGGGGCGATCTCTCGGCTTGGAAGCTGGTGGGCAAGCGCATCTCCCAGATCGAGGGGCGATCGGTGGATGTGCAGGGCCAGGGGTTCAGCCAGGCCTTAGGCGCGGCCTGCACCGGCGCCTATGACTTCATCTGGGATGCCCAGTGGGCGGCAGACACCACGGCGCCGATGAAGAAGGGCGATGTCATCCTGCTCAGCTTCTGGGCCCGCGCGCCCCACAGCCTCAAGGAGAGCGGCGACGGGCGCAGCCAGGCGGTGCTGGAGCTGGGGCGCGACCCCTGGACCAAGAGCACCGAGACGGACCTGCGCATCCCGCGCGACTGGCAGCGCTTCTATGTGCGCATGAAGGCGGCCGAGGACTACAAGGCTGGCGAGGCGCACTTCGTGTTGCGGCTGGGCTATGAGGAGCAGACCCTGGAGTTCGGCGGCATCACCGCCACGGACTACGGCCAGGGCGTGGACCTCAAGGAGCTGCCGGTCACCAAGGTGACCTACGAGGGCATGGAGCCGGATGCGCCCTGGCGGGCCGAGGCCCTGGCGCGGGCCGAGGCCCTGCGCAGCGCCACGCTCACCGTGCATGTGGTGGATGCCGATGGCCAGCCCGTGCTGGGCGCCAAGGTGAGCTTGGTGGAGAGGAAGAGCGCTTTCTACTGGGGCACGGCCATGGCCGGCGAGCGCCTGATGGCCTGGGGCGACAGCCCCCAGGGCCAGAAGTACCGCAGCATGGCGGCCAAGCACTTCAACATGGTCACCGAGGAGAACGCCTTCAAGTGGCAGGCCCTGGCCGGCGACTGGGGCTTCGCCTTCACCAAGGACACGCCCCTGGCAACCCTGGACTTTGCCGAGCAGAATGGCATGGCCTTTCACGGCCATGTGCTGGCCTGGCCCGGCTGGCAGAAGATGCCCGCCAAGATCAGGGAGCTGGCCGGGGACAAGCAGGCCTTGCATCAGGCCCAGATAGACCATATCAATGACACCATGGGCATGGTCAAGGGCCGAGTTGCGCAATGGGACGTGCTGAACGAGCCCTTTGACAACCATGAGATGACCGACATCCTGGGCATGGACTCGCTGGTGGATTGGTTCAAGGCCGCGCGGGCGGCAGACCCCAAGGCCCAGCTCTGCATCAACGACTTCAGCATCCTCGAGAGCGGCGGCGGCGACTCTGCCCATCGCCGCAGCTACGAGGCCACCATCAAGTACCTGCTGGACCACGGCGCGCCGCTGGACGCGATCGGCCTGCAGGGCCATTTTGGCGCGGGCCTCACCTCGCCAGCGGACATGAAGAAGATCCTCGACCGCTATGCCGCCTTCGGCAAGCCGCTCTTGGTGTCAGAGTATGACTTTGTCACCGATGACGAGCCGCTGGCCGCAAAATTCACCCGCGACCTGATGATCACGCTCTACAGCCATCCTTCGGTCATCGGCATGATCATGTGGGGCTTCTGGGACGGGGCGCATTGGGAGCACAACGCCCCGCTCTATCATGAAGATTGGACTCCCAAGCCCGCGCTCAAGCAATACACTGACCTGGCCCAGGGCTGCTGGATGACAAAGGCGCAGGGCCGCACCGATGCGCATGGCGCCTGCCGAGTTCGCGGCTATCAGGGCGATTATGAGGTGACGGTGAGCCAGGGGGGCATGACCACCACCCAGCCTGCCACCATCACGGCGCAAGGTGGCCGGCTGGAGGTGACCTTGGGCCGTCCCGCGGAGCATGGCCAGGGAGCTGAGGGCAGCAGGGGCATCCAAGGCGGCGGCAGCATTGCCCCGGGCACTTCGGGCGCCAAGGGGAAATAGCGCTTTGCCAAGAAAACCCGCCTTGTGCAAAGGCGGGTTTTCTTATATCATCGTCCAATCTCAAAGAAAGATACTTTGTTTCGACCATTCTATGGGGGGAAGATGCGCCGTTCATCGCTGCTGCTGTCAGTGCTCGCTCTCTTATTCTTCACAGGCTGTGAGAAGCCCTATCTTCTGAACAAAAGCCCGAACCCTCCGCTTGGCACCTATGGCAGCTTCAATGTCCTCCCGGTGAACAACGATCCATTCATCAAAGAGAACATGCAGGCCAAGAACGATGAGGACCGCCAGAAATACATCACCATCACGCAGGATGCCGCTGGCATGGTCCATAACCAGGTCACGCAATGGCTGGCTGGCAATTGGCAGGGCACCAGCACGCGCAAGGCTGATGTCCAGATCGACCTGCTGGACTACTCTGGCGGGAGCGCCGCAGCCCGGTTCTTTGTGGGCGCAGGCGCTGGCAATGGCCACGTGACCTATGAGATGCGGGTGGTGGATCATCAGACCCAGGCGCTGGTGGCCAAGATCACCATCAACCAGCCCATCTCGGGCACTATGTTCGGGGCTGACAAATACCTGGCCTTCAAGAGCGCGGCCAAGCGCATGAACCAGTTCTTTGAAGACAACAAGTAGATCTGATCTTTTTCAAAAACAAGAAGAGCCCATCCGCGAGGATGGGCTCTTTCTTTTTCATCCCACGATGGGGCCAGGCGGCAGGGGCTTCTTGTTCGCTTGGCCCATGAGAAGCCGCCGCATCTCGCAGGCCTTGACCAGCCAGAGGATGTAGAGGACCAGCGAGCCGAAGAGGGAAGCGCTGCCCAGGAAACCGGCTAGCCCGCCCAGCAAGGGCGCCACGCTGGCCGTGCCGAAGAGCCATTTGCCCAGGTCCGCGGCGCTGAACCACCAGGCCAGCGATTCGCCAGCATCCAAGCCCTCGGCCAGCAGGCCCTTGGCTCTGGCTGCTGCGGCCTGCCCCTGGCTGATGCGCGGCAGCACCACGAAGTTGAGGGCCAGGTTGGCCACGGGGATGAGCAGCAGCCAGGCCAGGCCAGGGTCCAGGCGGCGGTGCTCCTCGGGCACCGAAGCGGCCGCGCGGGCCGTGAGCCAGGTGAGCCACACTGCCAGGCCCAGCAGGGCCAATGCGGCCAGGGCCAGGGCTGCCAGCAGCACCAGCGCCAAGAGCAAGCCGCTGCCGGCGAGCAAGGATGCCAGGCTGTCGCTGCCTTGCTGCAAAGGGAGATGGATGGGCATGAGGGGGCCTTAGAGCTTGCGGTGCACCTGGGCCAAGCTCAGGGCGCGGCCGGTGGCCTCGTCCACATCCACCAGCGCTCCCCAGAGCTGCACATCGCCCTCGGCCGCCTCGTAGCGGGTGGGCACCTGCAGCAGCAGCTTGCGGAAGGGGCCGTCTTTTTTCATGCCAATGATGCCGTCATGCCCGCCGGTCATGCCCAGGTCGGTGATGGCGGCCGTGCCCTTGGCGCTCAAGCGCGCGTCGGCGGTGGGCACGTGGGTGTGGGTGCCCGCCACCAGGCTGGCCTCGCCGTCCAGATAAGCGGCCAGGGCCACCTTCTCAGCCGTGGCCTCGGCATGCATGTCCACCAGGATGACGCGGGCGCCCAGGCCCTTGAGCTCGCGCACCAGGCGCTGGCCCGTGCGGAAGGGGCAGTCGATGGGCGGCATGAAGGCGCGGCCCTGCAGGCTGACCACCCCCACCGGCACGCCGGAGGCGCTGGTGAAGAGGCTGTGGCCCCGCCCGGGCGCGCCCTCGGGGTAATTGGCGGGCCGCAGCAGCTGGGGGAACTTCTCGATGCACTCAATGACCTGCTTCTTGTCCCAGATGTGGTTGCCGCTGGTGAAGGCATCCACCCCGCAGGCGGCCAGCTCGCGCAGCACCTCGGGCGTGACGCCAAAGCCGCCGGCCAGGTTCTCCACATTGGCGGTGGTGAACTCCACATTGAGCTCGCTCTTGAGGCTGGGCAGCAGCTTGGCCACGGCCTTGCGGCCCGGCTCGCCGATCACATCTCCTATCATCAGGATCTTCACTTGGCGTACTCCACGGCCTTGGTCTCGCGGATGACCGTCACCTTGATCTGTCCCGGGTATTCCAGCTCCTCCTCCACCTTGCGGGCCACGTCCTTGGCCAGCTGGAAGGCCTCCAAGTCGCTGATCTGGGTGTGCTCCACCATGATGCGCACCTCGCGGCCGGCCTGGAAGGCGTAGGCCTGGGTCACGCCCTTGAAGCCCGAAGCGATCTCCTCCAGCTTCTTGAGCCTCTTGATGTATGTCTCCAGGCTCTCGCGTCGGGCGCCGGGCCGGCTGGCTGAGATGGCATCGGCGGCCTGCACGATGACGGCCTCGGCGGACTGGAACTCGACATCGTTGTGGTGGGCCTCGATGCAGTGCAGCACGGCCGGGCTCTCGCCGAAGCGGCGGGCCAGCTCCACCCCGATGGCGGTGTGGGTGCCCTCCTTCTCCTGGTCCATGGCCTTGCCGATGTCATGCAAGAAGGCGCCGCGCTTGGCCACTGCGGCATTGAGCCCCAGCTCGGCCGCCATGCTGCCGGCCAGGTGGGAGCATTCCTGCGAATGCACCAGGATGTTCTGGCCGTAGCTGGTGCGGTAGCGCAGGCGGCCGATCAGGCGCACCAGCTCGGGGTGCAGCCCGGTGATCCCTGAGTCAAGGCAGGCTTGCTCGCCCACCTCGCAGATGTGGCTCTCCATCTCGTCGCGCACCTTGGCCACCACCTCTTCGATGCGGCTGGGGTGGATGCGGCCATCGGCCAGCAGCTTCTCCAGCGAGAGGCGGGCCACCTCGCGCCGCATCAGGTCGAAGCTGGAGAGCAGCACGGTCTCGGGCGTGTCGTCGATGATCAGGTCCACGCCGGTGGCGTTCTCCAGGGCCTTGATGTTGCGGCCCTCGCGGCCGATGATGCGGCCCTTCATGTCCTCGCTGGGGATGTTGACCACCGAGACGGTGGATTCCACGGTGTGGGGGGCGGCCCAGCGCTGGATGGCGGTGGAGATGATGCGCTTGGCCTTGCGGTCCGCGGTCTCGCGGGCCTCCTCCTCCAGGCGCTTCACCAGCGCTGAGGCCTCCTGCCGGCCGCGCTTCTCCACGTCCTCCATCAGCATCTTGCGGGCGGACTCGGCCGAGAGGCCAGCCAGGCGCTCCAGGCGCAGGCTCTCCTCGGCCCGCAGGCTCTCCAGCTCCTGCTCCCGATGGCTGGCCGCCTGCTCGCGGCCCTCCAGGGCCTTGTCGCGCAGGTCCAAGTCGCTGTCGCGGCGGTCCAGGGCCTGCTGCCGCCGGTCCAGGGACTCCTCTTTGACGGCCAGCCGCTTCTCCACCGCCATGGCCTCTTGGCGGCGCTGGTTGGCGCTGCTCTCGAACTCGGCGCGCTCCGTGTAGAGCTGGTCCTTGCCCTCCAGCATGGCGGCCTTCTTCGTGTTCTCGGCCTCTTGCTTGGCGTTCTCGATGATGGCGTCTGCCATGCGCTCGGCGGAATCCAGCTTGTTGCGGTCTTGGGCGCGCTGGTAGTACAGGTGAAGGATGAAGCCAAGGCTCAATGCGCCCAAGACTCCTAGGGCGTAGAGAAGATGGAAGAACGACATGATCCCCCCAAAGGTGTGGCCGTGTTCTGGCACGGTTCTGGCGGGGGGAAGGCGGGGTGTAGCTGGGTGGTCAGGCTTCTCTGCTCAGGCGGCAGGCCAAGGCATGGGTCGAGCGCAAAGGCGCGCTTGCGCCAAGGGCAAGCCATCCCCCTCGCATAGGGCAGGGGGCGCAACGAAGGCAGGCAGCGAAGGGGCCGCAGCCATGCCCAACGCGGTCATGGTCAGGAGCATGATCAAAAAGAGCATTTCCATCCCGGTTTTCACCGAGTCCAAAGGACTCTTCCGACTTCCCCTCGCGCTAGGCGCTAGGGTGTTTCCTGTCATTTATATAGGGATGAAAACGGCTTGTCAAGGGAGGGGCCCGCAGAACTGTGCCAAACAGGGGAAAGCAGGATCGCAAGAGGGGCGGGAAGGGCATAAAAAAACCCCGCCTGTGCCGTGAAAGCCGGGCTTCTGAACCCTAATTTCCAGGTGGGCGCCATCACCGGGAGCGGTGGGCTATCCCCGAAGGGGCCGCACGCACCGCGGGTCATGGCTCCCCGGGTTAAGGGTTGTAGGATCAGAATACCCAGCCTTCACGAACACTGCAGGGCTAATCCTTCTTTAGCACCAAAGCCCATCCGAGGCAAGGTTTATCCGCGCTTTCGCCTTGACCCTTTTGGCACAGGCTCCCATAATCCCCCCATGCGCACTCTGCTTCTCCCCATTTTCATGGCCCTTTTGGCATCGCTGGCCAGGCCGCTCGCCGCTGGCCAGGACTCGCTCGCCCTGCTGGACCCGCAGGCCCTGGCCCGCCCAGGCTTTGAGAGCAGCCTGCAGGTGGACGCCTGGGAGAGGGATCGCTGGTCCTCGCTCGACAGCAGCCGCGCCTTGAGCGAGAAGGGCACCCAGTACTTCCCTGATGCGGACACCCAGAAGGGCGTGGACATGGACCTCTGGCTGCGCTGGCAGGCGAGCCTGGGCCAGGCGCTTGAGCTGGACCTGCCCTGGCGCTTCGCTGAGTTCTCGCCCTACCAATGGGGCACGGCTTCCACGCCGCAGCGCAACGACCCCACCGTGCTGCGCGGCGACCACATGGGAGACATCACCCTGCGCTGGCGCGGGGCGGCCTCGTGGGGCGGCTCAGAGGCGCGGCGCGCGGCTGTCGGCGCGAATCTGGTGGTGGTGGCGCCCACGGGCCTGGGGCCCTATGAGAGCCCGCACCCGCTGGCCGCCTCGGGCGAGGGGGGCTGGGCCTTTGGCGGCGGCGCCAGCGCCTCGCAGAGCCTGGGCGCGCTGCGCTTCAGCCAGCAGGCCTCGGGCCTCTGGCGGCTCGGCTATGCTGCAGACATCCGCGCGCTCTCGCCCACCGCCGGGCTGGAGCTGCCCCTGGGCAGCGATTATGTGCGGCCCGGTCCCAGCCTGCTGGCGGGCCTGGGGATGCTGGGCCTGCTGGCCCGCGATGGATGGGCCAGCTACTGGCTGGGCAGCGCCCTGCGCTGCCAGGCCCAGGCGGACTGGCAGGTGGCGGGCAGCTCAGTGGCGGGCACCGGCAGCTGGGATGTGGACCTGATGCCCGAGTTCAAGGCAGAGTTTGGCACGGCCTTCACCCTGGATGTGGGCGCCCGCGTGCCGCTGGTGCTGGTCAATTTGCCTGCGCCCATCCTGATGTTCGAGCCCTGCCTGCGCCTGGACATGGGGTACTGATGCCGCTGACCTTTGACTGCCAAGCCCTGCTCTTTGACCTGGATGGCACGCTGATCGACTCCAGCGCCGACCTTGCCGCGGCCGGCAACTGGATGCGCCAGCGCGAGGGGCTGCCGGCCATCAGCGAGGCCATGGTGGCGGCCTTCGTGGGCGACGGCGTGGAAGCGCTGGTCTCGCGCCTCTTGGAGACCAAGGATGGGGCGCTGGTGCAGCGCTGCGTGGAGGAGTTCAAGCGCCATTACAGCGGCCATTGCCTGGACCGCACCTGCCTCTATGAGGGCGCGGCGCCGGCCCTGGCCGCGCTCAGAGCGCGGGGCTACCAGCTGGCGGTGGTCACCAACAAGCCCGAGCGCGTCTCATGGCGCATCCTGGAGGGGCTGGGCGTGGCGCCGCTCTTTGGCAGCCTGGTGGGCGGCAACACCCTGCCGGTGAAGAAGCCGGATCCTGCGCCTCTGCGCAAGGCTTGCGCGGACCTGGGGCTTGCGGGCGAGCCCTGCGTGATGGTGGGCGATTCGCGGGTGGATGTGGAGGCGGCCAGGGCCTTGGGCGTGCCCTGCCTGGCCTTCCGCAACCGCATCGGCGACCAGGCCCTGCTGGCCAAGGCCGCGCCGGACCTCTGGCTTGATTCCTTCGCCGAGCTCTTGCAGCATTTCCCGCCGCGCTAGGGCAAACCCCGGCGCTGGGCGGGCGTATAGCCTCTGAGGGGCATTCCCCCCATAGGAGGCGAAATGAAGACTGGGATCCCAGGCAAGCCGGCCAAGGCCTATCACATCCGCTGGTCCGAAAAGATCTACCGCCTGCATCAGGGCGGCGTCATGAACCATGGCCCGCGCGGCGCCGCGGTGTTCGAGATCGTGCTCTTCCCGCCCGGGGCCCAGGACGGCGAGGTCATCTATGCCGCCCAGGCCCCGGCGCCCGCAGCCGACACCCTGCAAGCCATCTTGGAAGGGCGGGGCGGGGCGCCGGCGGAGGCGCTCAAGGGCATCGCCGAAGGCATCAAGGACGCCTATTTCGACTTCGCCATCTCGGCGGAGCTGCAGGAAGAGGCGGACCTGGCGGACCTGGCCTGGGCCTTGGTGCGCCAGAAGCAGCCCCGCCTCAACCCGCTTGAGGGCACGGCCCACTCTGGCCGCTGGTCAGACATCGAGATCATAGAGGGGTGAACATGGCAGCAGCGAAGAAGGGGCGGCCTGCTTGGGATGAGGCCAGCGTGCGCCGCGCGCTCAAGTCGGGCTTCACTGCGGGGATGGGCTTGAGCCTGGTTTCGGCGAAGCGGGGCTTCCTCAAGCTGGCCATGGCCCATCAGGCCAGCCTGAGCCAGCCAGCCGGCCTGGTGCATGGGGGCGCCATCGCCACCTTGGCGGACACGGCTGCAGGCGCGGCCAGCATGCTGCTGCTCCCGAAAGGGCAGATGGCGGTCACCTCAGAGCTCAAGATCAATTATGTGGGGAATGTCAGCAAAGGGGTCTTGATCGCTGAAGCGCGACTCTTGCATTATGGAAAGCGCACCCTAGTTTGGGAGGTGCGCGTTAAGGACAAAGGGAGCGAACAGCTTATCGCCATCACCTTGACAACGTTTTTCATCGTGGAATCAAATATAAAGGCTTAATCTAATTGGCATTATAAGAAAATGTCAAACTCCTTTTATATAAAAGGGTTTGGCATTTTTTTTGCATTTATGAATAATTGGATTAGCAAGGTCCTTTCATTTGCTCAAACGTCAGTCTATGTAGGAAGGAAGAGGATTGGATTTATGCAGAGCTTGTAATCAATTCCGAACAAGTGATTAAAGATTTGGCATGGTCGAATTCAGCCATAGGTAAAGGAAAAACATTTAAATAAAGGCATAAAAAGTTTCCTCTATAGAAAAAATAATCTTTTAAAGCTCGTCTAAAGAAATGGGCATTGAAAAATAGGGGTTTGTAAATTAAAATAAGTCATTAAATTTGACAATTAACTGCATAAAACTAAGAAACAAAGGATAAAGATTTATTGAGGACTCTCACGAAGAGGCCAACCATGAAGAAGAAGATGATCGACAAGCCAGTGGAAGACCTGATCTTGGATCTGAAGAGCCAGGCGGTCTTTGTCCGCAAAACTGCCATCATGCAGCTAGAGAAGAAGAAGGCCGTGGTCGCGGTGCCAGCTTTGGTGGACTTGCTGGCTGACCCTGAAGCCACTATCCGGGGCTGCACAGCCTGGGCTCTGGGTGAGCTCAAGGACAACCGCGCTCAGGGCAGCCTGGCCCATTCGCTGATGGACATGGACAGCTCGGTGCGCCGCGCCGCGGCCCAGGCACTGGGCAAGCTGGCGGACAGCTCGGTGGTGGAAGCCCTGCGCAAGCTCAGCATCGATGCCGACCGCTATGTGCGCGAGGCCTCGATGGATTCCATCCTCCGCATCCAAGAGCGGAGCGGCGCGCGAGCTCCTCTGGAGCCGGGCCGCAACATGGCAGGCAAGGCCCTGGTGAGCTGAGGCTTTTCAAGCCCCTTGCTTTTCAGGGGCGCTTTGGACATAATCTAAAGGTCATCCGCGAAGCCCTCTCCGATCGGGGGGGCTTCGTTTCGTTTTTGAACCCACCCTGAGGTCGGCATGCTGGAGCGCTACACCAGGCCCGAGATGGGCCGCATATGGAGCGAAGAGAACAAGTTCCGCGCCTGGCTGGAGGTGGAGGTGGCGGTGGTGGAGGCTCAGGCCAAGGTGGGCCGGGTGCCAAGGTCGGCCGCGGCCAACATCCGCAAGAAGGCCAGCTTCAACCTGAAGCGCATCGCCGAGCTGGAGCTGGTGACCGACCATGACCTGATCGCCTTCGTGACCTGCATGGGAGAGTCGGTGGGCAAGGACGCGCGCTTCATCCACCTGGGGCTCACCAGCACCGATGTGGTGGACAGCGCCAACGCCCTGATGCTGCGCGAGAGCGCGGACCTCATCGAGGCCGGCCTCTTGGACCTGCGCAAGGTGCTGGTGCGCCGGGCGCGCGAGCACAAGCTGACCCCCTGCATAGGCCGCACCCATGGGGTGCACGCCGAGCCGGTCACCTTCGGCTTCAAGCTGGCCCTGTGGGTGGCCGAGCTGGACCGCCAGCTGGAGCGCCTGGAGGCGGCCCGCCATTCGGTCTCCGTGGGCATGTTCAGCGGGGCGGTGGGCACCTTCGCCAACATCGACCCGCGGGTGGAGGCGCTTGCCTGCCGCATCCTGGGGCTGGGCGTGGACCCCGCCAGCAGCCAGACCCAGAGCCGCGACCGCCATGCCGAGTTCATGGCCACCCTGGCCGGCCTGGCTTCCAGCCTTGAGAAGTGGGCCACCGAGATCCGCAACCTGCAGCGCACCGAGATCCTGGAGGCGGAGCAGTTCTTCAAGCCGGGCCAGAAGGGCAGCTCGGCCATGCCCCACAAGCGCAACCCCATGCTGGCCGAGCGCGTGGCCGGCCTGGCCCGCGTGGTGCGCGGCAACGCCCTGGCCGCCTGGGAGAATGTGGCGCTGTGGCACGAGCGCGACATCACCCATTCCAGCGTCGAGCGCATCATCTTCCCCGACAGCTGCATCCTGGTGGACTACATGCTGGCCAAGTTCACCGCGCTGATGGACAAGCTGCTGGTCTATCCTGACAACATGATGCGCAACCTCAACCTGAGCGGCGGCCTGGTCTTCTCGCAGCGCGTGCTGCTGGCGCTCACCGAGGCCGGCCTGCAGCGCGACGAGAGCTACAAGATCGTCCAGGAGCACGCCATGGCGGTGTGGAACGCCCGCCAGTCGGGGGACTTCAAGTCTCCCGACTTCATGCAGCGCCTGCGCCACGACCCGCGCGTGACGCGGCTCATCCCGGCGGACCAGCTGGCCGGGCTCTTCGACATGAAGTTCTACTTGAAGAACATCGGCGCCATCTTCAAGCGCGCCGGCATCTGAACCCGCACTGCAAGGGGAGCCATGTTCCTCGCCAAGATCCATGTCTCGTTGAAGAAGTCGGTGCTCGACCCCCAGGGGGTGGCCGTCAAGGACGCCCTCGGCAGCCTGGGCTTCAAGGGCGTCGAGTCGGTGCGCATGGGCCGCGTCATCGAGGTGAGGCTGGCCGCCAAGGCTGAGGCGGATGCCCGCGCCGAGGTGGAGGCCATGTGCCGCAAGCTGCTGGCCAACCTGGTGATCGAGCATTATGAGTTCACCCTGGAGAAGGCCTGACCATGGCTGCCATGCATTTCAGCGTCATCCAATTCCCGGGCAGCAACTGCGACCATGACTGCCTGCATGTGCTGGGCGCAGTGCTCAAGCAGAAGGCCAGCCTGGTCTGGCACCAGCAAGCCCAGCTCCCCCGCGGGACCGACTGCGTGGTGGTGCCGGGAGGATTCAGCTACGGCGACTACCTGCGCTGCGGGGCCATCGCCCGCTTCGCGCCGGTGATGGATGATGTGCGGCGCCACGCCGCCCGCGGCGGCATGGTGCTCGGCATCTGCAACGGCTTCCAGATCCTCGCCGAGGCCGGCCTGCTCCCCGGGGCGCTGCTCCGCAACCGCTCGCTCAAGTTCATCTGCGACTACACCCATCTGCGGGTGGAGCATGCCCGCTCGGCCTTCACCAGCCTGGCCCGCCCCGGCCAGGTCCTGCGCGTCCCCATCGCCCACGGCGAGGGCAACTACTTCTGCGATGCCGCCACCCTGCGCCGCCTCGAGGAGCGGGGCCAGGTGGCCTTCCGCTACTGCGAGCCGGACGGCCGCGTGACCCCTGATGCCAATCCCAATGGGAGCCTTGACAGCATCGCCGGGGTCACCAACGAGCAGGGCAACGTGCTGGGCATGATGCCCCACCCTGAGCGCGTCAGCGAGGCCGCCCTGGGCGGCGAGGACGGGCGCATCATCTTCGAGAGCATGCTGGCCGCGCTCTGCCGGCGTTGAGGGAGATCATGACAGCCAGAACCAAGCAGACAGCAGAGACCCCTGCCCCTCGGATGGGCGACCCGGCCATCACCCCGCAGCTGGTGAAGGAGCACGGCGTCTCGCCCGAGGAGTACCGCAACATCGTCAAGATTCTGGGCCGCACCCCCACCTTCACCGAGCTGGGCATCTTCTCGGTGATGTGGAGCGAGCACTGCAGCTACAAGACCAGCAAGCCCCTGCTCAGGGGCTTCCCCACCAGCGGCAAGCGCGTGCTGCAGGGCCCGGGCGAGAACGCCGGCATCGTCGACATCGGCGGGGGCTACGCCATCTGCTTCAAGGTCGAGTCGCACAACCACCCCTCGGCCATCGAGCCCTACCAGGGCGCCGCCACCGGCGTGGGCGGCATCCTGCGCGACGTCTTCACCATGGGCGCGCGGCCCATCGCCTGCGGCGACAGCCTGCGCTTTGGCGACCCCCAGGACCCGCACGTGCAGCGCCTCATCGACGGCGTGGTGGCGGGCGTGGGCGGCTATGGCAACTGCGTGGGCATACCCAACATCGCGGGAGAGACGGTCTTTGACGACGTCTACCGCGAGAACTGCCTGGTGAACGCCCTGGCGCTGGGCGTGCTCAAGCACAGCGAGATCGCCCGCGGCACCGCCAGCGGGGTGGGCAACAGCATCATCTACATCGGCAGCACCACCGGCCGTGACGGCATCCATGGCGCCACCTTCGCCAGCGCCGAGCTCTCAGAAGCCAGCGAGGAGAAGCGCAGCGCGGTGCAGGTGGCCGACCCCTTCATGGAGAAGCTGCTGCTGGAGGCCACCCTGGAGCTCATCCGAGGGGGCTTCTTGGTGGGCATCCAGGACATGGGCGCCGCCGGGCTCACCTCCAGCTCGGTGGAGATGGCCTTCCGCGGCGGGGCCGGGGTGGACATAGAGGTCACCCGGGTGCCCCAGCGCGAGACGGGCATGAGCCCCTATGAGATCCTGCTCTCTGAGAGCCAGGAGCGCATGCTGCTGGTGGCTAAGAAGGGCAAGGAGAGGGCGGTGGGGGCGGTGCTCGCCAAGTGGGGCCTGCACGCGGCTGTGGTGGGCAAGGTGACTGCCAGCGGCCTGCACCGGGTCTTCGAGAACGGCAAGCTGGTCAGCTGCATCTCCCCGGCGGCCCTGGCCGACGACCATCACCCGCTCTTCCCGGTGGCTCACCTGCCCATGCGGCGGCCAGCCTACCTGGCCAAGGCCTGGGCCTTCAAGCCCAAGAGCCTCAAGGCCCCCAAGGGGCTGGGCCAGGCCCTGCTCAGCCTGCTGGGCTCGCCCAACCTGCGCTGCAAGGAGTGGGTCTACCGCCAGTATGACCACATGGTGCGCACCAACGGCCTGGTGCTGCCCGGCTCGGACGCTGGCGTCATCCGCATCAAGGAGAACGGCAAGGCCGTGGCCCTGGCCCTTGACGGCAACGGGCGCTACTGCTACCTGGACCCGCATGAGGGCGGCAAGATCGCGGTGGCCGAGGCGGCCCGCAACGTGGCGGTGAGCGGCGGCGAGCCCATCGCCTGCACTGACTGCCTCAACTTCGGCAGCCCCAAGGACCCCGAGGTCTACTGGCAGCTGGGCCAGGCGGTCAAGGGCATGGCCGAGGCCTGCCGCGCCCTGAAGATCCCGGTGATCTCAGGCAATGTCTCCCTCTACAATGAGAGCCCGCAGCGCGCCATCGACCCCACCCCCATCGTGGGCGTGGCCGGGCTGCTGGAGCCGGTGAAGGGCCAGCTTCGCACCGCCACCCAGTGGTTCAAGCGGCCCGGCGACAGGGTCTACCTGGCTGGCGAGAGCTTCGATGAGCTGGGCGGCAGCGAGTACCTCGCCGTCCTCTTCAAGAAGAAGGCCGGCAAGCCGCCGCGGCTGGACTTGAAGGCTGAGAAGGCCCTGCAGGGCTTCGCTGTGGCCGCCATCCGCGCCGGCCTCTGCGACACCGCTCATGACCTCTCTGACGGCGGCCTGGCCGTGGCGCTGGCCGAGATGGCTGTCACCGGCGGCCGCTTCGGCGCCCGGCCCTTGGGCGCCGAGATCGCGCTCGCCTCGCGCCTGCGGCCCGAGGCCGCGCTCTTTGGCGAGAGCCAGAGCCGCGCCCTCTTCGCGGTGCAGCCCGGGCAGGCCAAGGCCCTGGAGTCGCTGGCCCGGCGCCACAAGGTGCCGCTCAAGGCCCTGGGCGCGGTGAAGGGCGACCGCCTGCAGGTCACGTTGAACAGCAAGCCGGCCCTGGACCTGGGCCTGGAGCAGCTGGAGAAGACCTGGCGCACGCCATTGATGTGAGCCGGAACCCGAGGAGTGGATCATGCTGACCGAGGCTGGGCATCTGGACGCTTCCAACGACGACGACAAGCCGCATGAAGCCTGCGGGGTATTCGGCATCTGGGGCCACAAGGAGGCCTCCAAGCTGACCTACCTGGGCCTCTACGCCCTGCAGCACCGGGGCCAGGAGAGCTGCGGCATCGCCGCAGCCAATGGCGAGACCCTGGCCTGCGTGCGCAAGATGGGCCTGGTGGCCGACAGCTTCGGCGAGCCCGAATTCAACGCCCTGCAGGGGCACCTGGCCATTGGCCATGTGCGCTACAGCACCACCGGCAGCAGCAACATCAAGAACGCCCAGCCCATATTCGTGGATTATGCGCGCGGCAGCCTCGCCATCGCCCACAACGGCAACCTCACCAACACCCAGCTGGTGCGCAGCGAGCTGGAGGCCTACGGCAGCATCTTCACCAGCTCGGTGGACAGCGAGGTGATCGTGCACCTGATCGCCCGTAGCCCCGAGACCCGCTTCATCGACACGGTGGTGGCCAGCCTCAAGCAGGTGCAGGGCGCCTACTCGCTGATGGTGATGAACGAGCGCCAGCTCATCGGAGTGCGCGACCCCAACGGCTTCCGCCCGCTGTGCCTGGGCCGCCTGGGCGAGTCCTACATCCTGGCTAGCGAGACCTGCGCCTTCGACATCATCGACGCCGAGTATGTGCGCGATGTCGAGCCCGGCGAGATGGTGGTCATCGACAAGTACGGCCTGCAGAGCTTCAAGCCCTTCCCGCCGGCTAGGCCCAGCATGTGCGTGTTCGAGTTCATCTACTTCGCCCGGCCAGACAGCAACATCTACAGCACGCCGGTGCAGAAGGTGCGCCGCGCCCTGGGCCGCGAGCTGGCCCGCGAGTCGCCGGTGCAGGCCGACCTGGTGGTGCCGGTGCCCGACTCGGGCGTGGCGGCCGCCATCGGCTACAGCAAGGAGAGCGGCATCCCCTTCGAGATGGGGCTCATCCGCAACCACTATGTGGGCCGCACCTTCATCGAGCCCAGCCAGCACATCCGCGACTTCGGCGTCAAGATCAAGCTCAACGCGGTGCGCCACGTGCTGGAGGGCAAGAACGTCATCGTCATCGACGACAGCATCGTGCGCGGCACCACCATGCGCAAGATCGTCAAGATGCTTCGCCGCGCGGGGGCCAACGAGGTGCACCTGCGCATCACCGCCCCGCCCACGGTCTTCCCCTGCTTCTATGGCATGGATTTCCCCACCCGCAACGAGCTGGTGGCGGCCACCCACACCCTGGAAGAGGTGGGCAAGTACCTGAGGGTGGACTCGCTGGCCTACCTGAGCATCGATGGCATGATGCGGGCCACCGAGGCCAATGCGGGCGATTTCTGCAAGGCCTGCTTCGATGGGCAGTACCCGGTGGGCCTGGGCGGCCAGGCCGGCGAGCAGCTGATGCTGGACAAGCTGGCCCTTGAGTCGCGGGCCAAGTGCGACTGAGAACTGAAGGGGAGGCGGATTTGGCGAAGACAGCGAAGGGCGAGGGCAGGGCCATCACCTACCGCGACGCGGGGGTGGACATCGACGCCGGCAACCGGGCCGTGAGCCTGATGAAGGCTGCGGTGCGCAGCACCTTCAACAAGCAGGTGCTGGGCGACCTGGGCAGCTTTGGCGGGCTCTTCGCCTTCGACAAGGCGCGCTTCAAGGAGCCGGTGCTGGTCTCCTCCACCGACGGGGTGGGCACCAAGATCAAGGTGGCCGCGCTGGCCGGGGTCTATGGCACCGTGGGCCAGGACCTGGTGAACCACTGCGTCAATGACATCCTGGTGCAGGGCGCTGAGCCCCTGTTCTTCCTCGACTATGTGGCCATGGGCCGGCTGGACCCGGTGAAGGTGGCCGCCATGGTGGGCGGCCTGGCCAAGGCCTGCCGCGAGCAGAAGACGGTGCTGATCGGCGGCGAGACCGCTGAGATGCCGGGCCTCTATGCCGATGGCGACTTCGACCTGGCCGGCACCATCGTGGGCGTGGTCGAGAGGAAGAAGGTCATCAATGGCCGCAGCATCAAGCCTGGCGACGTGGTGCTGGCCCTGCCCAGCACCGGTCTGCACACCAATGGCTTCAGCCTGGCCCGCAAGGTGCTCTTTGAGAAGAAGCGCTTCAAGCCCGGCCAGCGCATCAAGGGCCTGCCCGGCACCCTGGCCGAGGCCCTGCTCGCCGTGCACAGATGCTACGCCCAGCCCATCTTGGGCGCCCTGAGGGCCGGCCTGGCCATCGAGGGCCTGGCGCACATCACTGGCGGCGGGCTGGAGAACATCCCGCGGGTTCTGCCCGAGGGCTGCCAGGTGCAGATCCAGCGCGGCACCTGGCCGGTGCCGCCCATCTTCAGCCTGATCGTCGAATCGGGCAGCGTGCCCGAGGAGGATGCCTATCGCACCCTCAACATGGGCCTGGGTCTCATCATCATCGCGCGGCCGGCCGCGGCCAAGCCCCTGGTGAAGAAGCTGGCCAGCCTGGGCCAGCAGGCCTATCTGGTGGGCGAGGTGGTCAAGGGCCAGAAGAAGGCCATCCTGGTCGGCTAAAGCTGGCAGGGCAGAGAATCCAGCACGGGGCGAACTCAGGTTCGCCCCGTGCTGTTTGAACTGAATCTCACCCCTCTCCCTCTGGGAGAGGGGCCGGGGGCGAGGGCAAAGCTTCGGCGCCATGAAAAACACGCAGCCTAAAAACATGAGGGCCTTGCAGCAGGATGGCGCCGGGGCCTGGGCCTGGCTGCTGGGCGGCGCCAGCCTGGCCGTGGCCGTGGCTCCCAGCTTCCCCTTGCTAGATGCCAAGCTGATCGCAGCTGGCCTGGCGCTCAGCCTGGCCCTGCTCTTGGCCGGCCTCTCGGCGCTTGGCAAGGGCCGCCTGCGCTTGGCCCTGCCTGACACCGGGCTGATGCTGGGCCTGCTGGCCTTCTGGGGAAGCGGCGCGCTGGCCGCCAGGGCCTCCATCCTGCCGCAGGCTGGGGACCAGCTGCTGGCTCGCACCCTGCTCTTGGGCTTCTTCGGCATGCTGGCCTCGGCCATGGGCCTGCGACTGGCTGAATCGCGCCGCGTGCTCAAGCTCATCCTGCTGGCCGCGGCATTGAACGCGGCCTATGCCCTGCTGCAGCGCCTGGGCTTGGACCCTGTGCAGAGCACCCGCCAGGCCGGCAGCGCCAGCCGCGCCATGGCCTTCTTTGGCAACCCTGATTTCCTGGCTGCCTTCCTCTGCCTGGCCTGGCCCCTGGCGCTGGTGGTGGGCTGGGGCCCCAAGCCCGCTCTGGTGCTGCTCAGCATCCTGGCCCTGGCGATGCTCGCCACGGCCAGCCGCGCCGGCCTGCTGTCCGTCCATCTGCAAGCCTTGCTGCTGCTCGCCTGGGGCTGGCGGCGCCTATCCGCGCCTTGGCGCTTGAGCCTGGCGGCGGCCTGGCTCATCCTGCCGCTCGGGCTGCTGCTCGACCCCGCGATGCTGCTGCGCCCCACCCTGCGCCTGGCCCTCTGGCAGGAGGCCCTGCGCCAGTCTTGGCAGCATCCCTGGCTGGGCCGCGGCCCCGGGAGCTTCGTGGCCGCCTTCAACGCGGCCTGCGGAGACCCTGCGCTCAGGCAGGCCTTGAGCCAATCCAATCAATTCGCCGAGCACCCGCATAGCCTCATCCTGGGCCTCTTCTATGAGGGCGGCCTGCTGTGGCTGGCTGGCTTCGCCGTGCTCCTGGCGCTGGCGGCCAAGGGCCTGCTGGCTCGGCGCTCATCGGATGCTGGCGGGCGCCTGCGCCTGGCTCTGGCCCTGGGCCTCTTCGGGCTGATCGCGCAGAACCTCTTTGACCGCAACCTCCTGCTGACCGGCTCATCCTATTATCTCTGGCTCTATCTGGGCTTGATGGCCCCCTCTGCCGGCATGCCCGCCTGGCCGGCTGAGAAGCGGCGGCGCTGGATGCTGGGCATCCTGCTCGTCCTCATCGCGTGCCTGCCCCTGCCCTGGCTGCTCAGGCCGGCCCGGGACCTCTTCCATCTGGGCCAGGGCGAGAAGGCCTTGGGCGAGGCTCGAGCAGCCAAGTCCTCCGAGGCGGGCCTGCGCGCTGCCGCGGCTTCTGCCAAGTCTGCGCCGCCGCACCTGGCACTGGCCGATGCCCTGGCGGCCCAGCAGCGCTTCGCCGAGGCTGCTCAAGAGTACGCTCAAGCCCTGGCCCTGGACCCGGCTTCTCGGCCAGCGGCCCTCAACCTGGGCAACTGCCGATTCAAGCAGGGGCACCTGGAGCAGGCGGTGGCCGCCTACCGCCAGGCCTTGGCCATCGACCCCAAGAGCGCGGATGCCCACTTCGACCTGGGCTATGCCCTCTATTACCAGCGGCAGATGGGGCCGGCCCTGGCGGAGTTCAATGCCGCTCTGGCCCTGGACCCTGACTACGCGCCCGCGCGCAAGATGAAGGAGATGCTGCAGCAGTGAAGAAACTGGACCAACTCCCGGTGGCTGGCTGGCTGCGCCAGGCCCAAGCCCTTCCCCTGGGCCTGGCCTGCCTGGGGCTCGCCCTGCTGGCCCTGCCCAGTCTGGCAGACCCCCTGGCGGGCAAGCAGGCCCTCTTCGCCTCTTGCGCTGCCCTGCTCGCGGGCCTTGGCTTTGCGCGGCTGTGGTGGAAGGGCGGCTTGCGCCTTCCCATGGGGGGGCTCGGCCGCGCCCTGCTGGCCCTCTTTGTGGCCGCCACCTTCAGCTTCATGGCCTCGCCCTTGAAGGCTGCGTCTGAGGCCAGCTGGGACGGCTGGTGCCTGGCTCTGTTGCTCTTCTTGGCAGGCTTTGACTTGCTGCGCGAGCCGGTTCAGGCGCGGCGCTGGGCCCTGCTCTGGCTGCTGGCCCTGGCGCTCACCTGCGCCTGGGGCTTTGCCCAGATGCTGGGCCTGGACCCCAGCCCCTGGGCCGCTCTGTCCGATCTGGCCTTTGGGGGCCGGCCCGTGGCGGGCTTCGGCAACCCCAATTTCATGGCCGGCTTCCTTGTGCTCAGCCTGCCCTTGGCCGTGGGCTGGGGCTTGGATGCTGCTGGCGCGCGGCGCTGGCTGGGATTGGGCTTGGCCCTGGCTGCGGCGCTGCTGGCCGCTGCCTCGGGCAGCAAGGCGGCCTGGCTGGCCCTGGGGATTGAGTGGCTGGCCCTGGGCCACTGGCTGCAGCGCCTTCCGGCGCTGGGCCGCCGCCGCTTGCTGTGGTGGGCTCTGGGCGGGCTGCTGGGCCTGGGCCTGGCCCTGGGGCTGGCGCCGGCGGAGAGCCGCAGCCGCATCTTGCAGAGCTTCAGCCAAGGGCAGGAGAGCGTGCGCTTCCGCCTGAGCACCTGGCAGGGCGCTCTGGCGATGGGATGGCAGCGGCCCTTGCTTGGCCAGGGGCCCGGCACCTTCCGCGCCCTCTATCCTGAGTTCCGCCCCGCCCGAGCCATGGCTGGGCAGGCACAGCACCAGTACGAGGTGACGCATCCTGAGAACTGGGCGCTGCAGGCCTTCGCCGAGCTGGGCCTGCTCGGCCTGGCTGCCCTGCTCTTCCTGCTCTATCAGGCGCTGGCGCCCAGCCTGGCCGCCTGCCATCAGGCCAAAGCGGGGGATGGGGGGGGCCTGGAGCGGAGCCTGCTCACCGGCATCGGCGGCTCTTTGGTGATGAACCTGGCCAGCTTGGACCTGTTCTTGCCCAGCACAGCCTTCTTCTTCATCATGGCCCTGGCGCATCTGGCGTCCATGCGCCAGGGCGCGCGCGGCTTGCAGGCCCGGCCCGAGCCCTATGCCGGCATCCTCATGAGCATGGGCCTCTTCCTCTTCGCCATGTTCGTGGCCAGCCAGGCCGTGGGCCTGCCGCAGAGCAGCCTGCTGCTGCGCCGGGCCGAGGGCCTGGCTAATGCGGGCCATCTCTCTGAGGCGCTGCCCCAGTTCAAGGCCGCAGCAGAGCGCGACCCTGCCAATGTTGAGGCCTGGTACTTCTTGGGCTGCGCCAGCATGGACCAGGGGGAGGCCACGGGCCTGACCCGCGCTGCTGAGGCCTTTGAAGAGGCTGGCAAGCTCTCGCCTGACTTCGCCCTGCTCAACCAGCGCCGCGGCCTGCTGGCGCTCAAGCAGGGCCAGGCTGACCTGGCCGAGGGCTATCTCCGCCGACAGATTCAGGTGGACCCCTATTACCTGCCCGCGCTGCAGCAGCTCACCACGCTCCTGGTGCAGCAGCGCCGCTACACCGAGGCTCGGGCCCTGCTGGAGCAAGCCCTGCCCTTTTTCCCGGACCGGGCTGACCTGAGGGCCAATCTCGAGCTGTTGAGGGGGCAGAAGTGAAGAAGCGCGTGGCGTTCTTGGCCTCGGGTAACGGCAGCAACTTGCAGGCTTTGCTTGACGCCATGCAGGCGCCCGATTTCCCTGCAGAGCCGGTGCTGGTGCTCAGCGACAAGGCGCAGGCCCGCGCCTTGGAGCGTGCCCGCTTGGCTGGCGTGCGCGCTGAGCACTTGGACCCCAAAGCCAACTCAGGACGCGAAGCCTTTGACACCGCGCTGGTGGCCCTGCTCAAGGCCAGCGCGCCGGACCTCATCTGCCTGGCCGGCTACATGCGCATCCTGACCCCGGTTTTCTTCGCCGCCTTCGGCGGCAGAGTGCTCAACATCCATCCCGCCCTGCTGCCCGCTTTTGGCGGGCCGGGCATGTACGGTCACCATGTTCATGAAGCGGTCATCAAGGCCGGCGCCCGCGAGAGCGGTGCCACGGTGCATTGGGTGACCCAAGAAGTGGACGCTGGGCCCATCATCCTTCAAGCTCGCGTTCCCGTGCTCCCGGGCGACACGCCCGAGACCCTGGCTGCCCGCGTGCTGGAGCAGGAGCACCAGCTCTATCCCGAGGCCTTGCGCCTGGCCTGCACAGCTTGAGGGGGCCCGCATGCTTGAGCTTGTGCTCGCCAGGACCGCAGACTTGCAAGCCTTGATCGCGCTGCTGCTGTCCAGCGAGGCCCGCCAAAGGGCCTTGGGCTTCCCGGCCCCCAGCCTGGCCTACACGGCGGAGCAGCGCCGGCAAGTGGAGCGGGCCAAGATCTACTTGGCGCGCGAGCATGGCGCCTGGGTGGGCACGGTGCAGGTGCAGCGCGAGGATGCCAAGATCTGGGGCCTGCAAGGCCTGGATGGCGAGGCGGGCTATATCCATAGCCTGGCCATCGCTGAGGGCCGCCAGGGCCAAGGCCTGGGCGCCCGCATCCTAGCCCTGGCAGAGGAGCGCATCCGCGCCTTGGGCCGGCCCCTGGCGCGCCTGGATTGCCGGGCCGACAATGCCGGGCTCTGCAAGTATTACCGAAGCCAGGGCTATGAGGTTCGCGGCGTGGTGGCGCTGGAATCTGGAGAGGCGATGCAAAGGTTTGAAAAAGCGCTGGGGGATGCCCGATGAACCTGCTCTTTGACCTTGATGGAACTTTGACTGACCCAAAGGAAGGCATCACGGCCAGCATCCGATTTGCGATGCAGGGCTTAGGCATGCCCTTGGGCGCTGAGGTGGACCTGGATTGGTGCATCGGCCCGCCCTTGCAGCAGTCCTTTGCCAAGCTCCTAGGCTTGCCTGAGCGCTCTGCTGAGGCGCTTGCGCTCTACCGGCAGCGTTTTGGCACGGTGGGGAAGTTTGAGAACAAGGTTTACCCAGGGATAGAAGATGCCCTGAGACAGCTTTCCCAGCGTGCCAGCCTCTACGTCGCCACCTCCAAGCCCTCGCTCTACGCCGCCCAGATCATCCAGCACTTCGGCCTTGCCCACTACTTCAAACAAGTCCACGGCAGCGAGATGGACGGCCGCAATACCGACAAGGCGGAGCTCATCGCCAGCATCATGGCCCAGCACGCCCTGGACCCCGCCACTACCCTGATGATCGGCGATCGCGAGCACGACATCATTGGCGCCCGCAAGAACGGCTTGCGCGGCATAGGGGTCTTATGGGGCTATGGGAGCAGGGAAGAGTTGATGGGAGCGGGGGCCGACCTGATGATTGAGGCGCCCCTTTTCTTGCCGCTTGCCTTGGCCCTACATGTTGTTTAAACTAAGGCGTTCCAATACCATCCCTAGTGATAACACCCGTTTTTGAGGCTTGTTTTGGTCAAAGTCAAACGCGCTCTGCTCTCGGTTTCGGACAAGGCTGGGCTGGTGGACTTCGCCAATGGCCTGGCAGCCCTGGGCGTTGAGATGATCTCCACCGGCGGCACGGCCAAGGCCCTGCGCGAGGCCGGCATCGCGGTCAAGGACATCAGCGAGGTCACCGGCTTCCCGGAGATGCTGGATGGCCGGGTCAAGACCCTGCATCCGGTCATCCATGGCGGCCTGCTGCACCTGCGCGCCAATGCCGAGCACGTGGCCACGGTCGAGAAGCATGGCATCAAGCCCATCGACATGGTGGTGGTCAATCTCTACCCCTTTGAGAAGGCCATCAGCAAGCCCAGCTGCACCTTTGAAGAGGCCATCGAGAACATCGACATCGGCGGCCCCAGCATGATCCGTTCGGGCGCCAAGAACTTCCGAAGCGTCGCCGTGGTGGTGAACCCGGCGCGCTATGCGCCCGTCTTGGCTGAGATGCAGGCCAGCGCCGGCCAGGTGGCCGATGCCACCCTGGAGCAGCTGGTGGTGGAGGCCTTTGAGCACACCGCAGACTTTGACCGCGGCATCCATGCCTACCTGCAGTTCAAGCTGAAGGGCGAGAAGAGCCTGCCCGATGTGCTCAACCTGCATTTCGAGCGCGCCCAAGACCTGCGCTACGGCGAGAACCCGCACCAAGCTGCCAGCTTCTACCGCCAGAAGCCCTTGACCGAGCCCTGCGTGGCCTTGGCCAAGCAGCTGCATGGCAAGGAGCTCTCCTACAACAACATCGCCGACCTGGATGCGGCCCTGGAGCTGGTCAAGGAGTTCAGCGAGCCGGCCGTGGCCATCATCAAGCACGCCAATCCTTGTGGCTGCGCAGTGGCGCCGGGCAAGGGCATTGAAGAGGCTTATCGCCTGGCCTATGAGGCGGACTCGGTCTCGGCCTTTGGCGGCATCACGGCTGCCAACCGCCCGGTGAATCTGGCCATGGCCAAGCTCATCGGCGATGTCTTCATGGAATGCGTGGTAGCTCCGGCATTTGACGCCGACGCCCTCGATTTCCTCAAGCAGAAGAAGAACCTGCGCCTGATGGAGCTGCCCGGCCTGGATGGCTCGCCCGCCAAGCCCCTGGCCCTGGCACCGGGCCAAGGCGCAGAAGGGTTCGCCATGAAGAAGGTGGTCGGCGGCCTGCTGGTGCAGGATCGCGATCTCAAGCGCATCAGCCGCCAAGATTGCAAGGTGGTGAGCCAGCGCCAGCCCAGCGAGCAGGAATGGGCCGATATGCTCTTCGCCTGGAGGGTCTCTGCGCATGTGAAGAGCAACGCCATTGTCATCGCCAAGGCGGGCCAGACCCTGGGCGTGGGCCCGGGCCAGACCAACCGCGTGGGCGCTGTCAAGATCGCCAGCGAGGGCGCGGGCGCCAAGGCCCAGGGCGCGGCCCTGGCCAGCGACGCCTTCTTCCCCTTCCGCGACGGGGTGGACGCCGCGGCCAAGGCCGGGGTCAAGGCCATCATCCAGCCCGGCGGCTCCACGCGCGATGCGGAAGCCGTTGCTGCGGCGGATGAGGCGGGCATGGCCATGGTCTTCACGGGCATGCGGCATTTTTATCACTAATCCACGGAGGTTTGAGATGAAAAAGATCCTGCTTTTGATGATGGCGCTCGGTTTGGCAGGCCTGCTGTCTGCGCATGAAGGCCACGAGCAGGCAGGCGCAGCAGACAAGCCGGCGGTGGCGGCCCAAGGCCAGGCCGCGGACATCGCGCTGGATGCGCAGAAGGCGGGGCAGAAGGTGGCCGTGGATTTCAAGGCCATGGCGCTCTCGCACCTGCACAACAAGATCGTCCATTTCCCCGTGGCCCTGGGCCTGGTGGGCGCGCTCTTCGTGCTGCTGGGGCACTTCTTCAAGTCGCTCAACCCGGCCACGCGCCTGCTGCTGACCTTGGCGGCCCTGGGAGCCATGGCCGCGGGCTGGAGCGGCGGCCTGCAGATGCATGAGTTCACGGGCGGCCCTTACAGCGACATCCTTGAGACGCACATGATCCTGGGCCGCATCACCGTCATCGGCCTGATGGTCACGGCCGTGGCTTCGTGGTTCGAGGGCTCGCGCAAATGGCTTTGGGTCCTGGCCCTGGCGCTGATGGTGGTCATCTCGGCCACCGGGTTCTACGGCGGCATCCTGGCGGCATCCTGACCCTCTTGAGGCCTTTGCGAGGCTTATGAACATCCTCATCGTCGGTTCGGGCGGCCGCGAGCACGCCCTGGCTTGGAAGCTGGCACAGAGCCCGCTGTGCGAGAAGCTCTACGCTGCGCCCGGCAACCCAGGCATGGCCGCCATCGCCAGCCTGGCTCCCATCAGGGCTACGGACATAGCGGGCCTGGTGCGCTTCAGCAAGGAGCAGGGCATAGGCCTAGTGGTGGTGGGCCCCGAGGACCCGCTGTGCCTGGGCCTGGCAGACAGCCTGCGCGAGCAGGGCATCCCTGTGTTCGGGCCCGGCAAGTCAGGGGCCCGTCTGGAGGGCAGCAAATCCTTCAGCAAGCAGTTCATGGTGAGGCACAGGGTGGCCACCGCCAGGGCAGCCAGCTTCACAGCGCTGGATGAGGCTTTGTCTGACCTGAAGAGCCGCCAGGCGCCGCTGGTGATCAAGGCCGACGGCTTGGCGGCGGGCAAGGGCGTGGTGATAGCCCAGACCATGGCCGAGGCCGAGCGGGCCCTGCGCCAGATGATGGAGGAGAAGGTGCACGGAGCCGCCGGCGAGCGCGTGCTGGTGGAGGATTTCCTTGAGGGTGAGGAAGCCTCGCTGCTCTGCTTCTGCGATGGCGAGAGCCTAGTCCCCATGGCCTCGGCGCAGGACCACAAGCGCATCGGCGATGGAGACACCGGGCCCAACACCGGCGGCATGGGCGCTTATTCGCCGGCCCCGGTGCTGGATGCGGCGGCCATGGCCAGGGTGCAGGCTGAGGTCTTGGGCCCCACCCTGAGGGGCTTGAAGGCCGAGGGCCTGGATTACCGCGGGTGCCTCTATGTGGGCCTGATGCTGGGGCCGCAGGGCCCCAAGGTGGTGGAGTACAACTGCCGCTTCGGCGACCCGGAGACCCAGGCCGTGGTGCCGCGCATGGATTTCGACCTGGCCCAGGTGATGCTGGCCTGCGCGCGGGGCGAGGGCCTGGCTGCATTGGGCCCGCTCAAATGGAAGGGCGAAGCCGTGGCCTGCGTGGTGCTGGCTTCGGCCGGCTATCCAGCCAAGCCTGACACGGGCCGGCCCATCCATGGGCTGGGGGGCCTGGGCAGCGCCCTGGTCTTTCATGCCGGCACTAAGATGGAGCAGGGGCAGCTCTTGAGCGCGGGTGGCCGGGTGCTGGGCGTGGTCGGCCAGGGGCATGGCCTGCGCGAGGCTGTGGATGAGGCCTATGCGGCTGTGGCCAAGATCCATTTCGAGGGCATGCAGCATCGCCGCGACATCGGGCACCGGGCCCTTTAGGCCGGCCATCAGGGAGGGTGACATGAGGCTCTTGCTGGCGTTCCTGCTCTTCTGCGCGCCGCTGGCCCGGGCGGCCGAGCTGCCTGCGCCCGTGGTGCATGACAGCCCAGAGGCTGCGGCCGGGGCTGCTGCGCTGGACCCTGCCGCCATCCAGGCGCAGGCAGTCTGGCCCGGCTTGGCCCTGCACGGCTACGGGCACCTGCAGGCCGGTGACTCTGACATGGGCTACTCTCTGATGGGCGCCGAGGTCTTCGGCCTGCTGGTGGGCGGCTTGGGCGTGGCAGACTGGGCCAGCCCGGATTCCAAGGCTGAGGACACCATGACCCTGCAGGCTGTGGCCATCGGCGGCTTGGCCCTCTTTGTCGGCTCTTGGGCCTATGACCTCATCGCCGCCCCGCGCCTGGCTGAGGACCTTAACACTGGGAAGGGCCTGGCTCCGGCCCCGCCCGCAGGCCGCAGCTTCCCCTGGGCCCTTGATTTTGGGGGCGCCTATGGCCGGCCCTTTGGCAGCAGCGGCTACACCGGGGAGCGCAGCTCTGCCAGCGGCGCCTGGGCCGGCCTGGAATGGATGCCCTTGGGCCTGGGCAGCCTGCTGTTGGACACCCAGCTGACCGACCTCTACCAGGACAATCGCCACTTCAGCCTGGCGACCGCTGGCCTGAGCCTGCGCCTGCATCCCTGGAGCCTGGGCGCGCTAGAGCCGTATCTTGAGGGTGGGGCGGGCTGGAACCTTTATCCCAGCGCTTTCGGCCCCTGGGGCTGGCAGGGAACCAGCCAGCTTCACGCCGCTCTGGGCGCCCGCTGGCGCTTCAGCGACCTGTGGTCCCTGGATGGGGCCGCGGTCTACCAGCACTTTGACAGCTCGCTGCAGACAGCGAGCGCGCGCCTGGGCTTGAGCCTCGGCTTTGGCATCCCCTCGGCTCGGTGACCGGCATGCGCATCTCCATCGGCACGGACCACGCTGGCTTCCTCTTCAAGGAGAGCCTCAAGCCCTGGCTGCAGGCGCAGGGCCATGTTGTGCTGGATGAGGGCACCCACAGCCTGGAGCGCTGCGATTATCCGGACTTCGCGCAGGCCGTGGCTGAGAGCGTGATGGCAGGCCGGGCCGATCAGGGCATCCTCATCTGCGGCACCGGCATAGGCATGAGCATCGCCGCCAACAAGGTGCGCGGGATCCGCGCCGCCCTGGTGCATGAGCTCTACACCGCGCGCATGAGCCGCGAGCACAACAATGCCAACATCCTGGTGCTGCCCGCGCGCATGATCGCCCTTGAATTCGCCCATGAGATCTGCAAAGTCTGGTTCGCCTCCCAGTATGAAGGCCAGCGCCACCAGGCGCGCTTGGACAAGATAGCCGCCCTGGAGCAAAACCAAGAAAGGAAGTGAGCGACATGGACTTGAAAGCCATCAAGAAGGCGGATCCTGCGGTCTTTCGCCTGATCAAGGATGAGGAGGAGCGCCAGGAGCTGCAGCTGCAGATGATCGCCAGCGAGAACTACGCCAGCAAGGCGGTGATGCAGGCCCAGGGCTCGGTGATGACCAACAAGTACGCCGAGGGCTACGCCGGCAAGCGCTACTACCAGGGCATGAAGAACTATGACGCGGTAGAGACCCTGGCCATCGAGCGCGCCAAGAGGATCTTCAAGGCCGAGCACGCCAATGTCCAGCCCAGCAGCGGCAGCCAGGCCAACATGGCGGTCTACTTCGCGCTGCTGCAGCCCGGCGACACGGTGCTGGGCATGGACCTAGCCTGCGGCGGGCACCTGACCCATGGCCTCAAGTTCAACTTCTCGGGCCGCTTCTTCAACGCGGTGGGCTACCCGGTGGACAGGAAGACCTTCCGCCTGGACATGGCCACGGTGCGCGCGCTGGCCAAGAAGCACAAGCCGAAGATGATCATCGCCGGCGCCTCGGCCTATCCCCGCACCCTTGATTTCGCCGCCTTCCGCAAGATCGCGGATGAGGTGGGCGCCATCCTGTGGGTGGACATGGCCCACATCGCCGGCCTGGTGGCCGCGGGCGTGCACCCCAGCCCCTTCCCGCATGCCGATGTGGTGACCACCACCACCCACAAGACCCTGCGCGGCCCGCGCGGAGGCCTCATCCTGTGCAAGGCCGAGTACGCCAAGAGGCTGGACAGCTGGATCTTCCCCGGCATCCAGGGCGGCCCGCTGATGCACGCAGTGGCGGCCAAGGCGGTGGCCTTTGAGGAGGCCCTCAAGCCCGGCTTCAAGAAGTACCAGCAGCAGGTGGTCAGGAACGCCAAGGCCCTGGCCAAGGCCCTGCAGGCCAAGGGCTACACCCTCACCACCGGCGGCACCGACAACCACCTCATGCTGGTGGACCTGCGGCCGCAGGGCATCAGCGGCAGGGATGCGGCCAATGCCCTGGAGGCCGCGGGAATGGTGCTCAACAAGAACGGGGTGCCCTTCGACGAGCAGCCTCCCACCATCACCAGCGGCATCCGCCTGGGGACCCCGGGCATGACCACCCGCGGCTTCAAGGAGAAGCACATGGAGAAGGTGGCTGGCTGGATGCATGCCGTGCTCTCAGACCTGGGCAACGCCAAGCTGCAAAAGAAGGTGGCCAAGGAAGTGGCCGCGCTCTGCAAGAAGCATCCCATCTACCGCTGACCCGCCATCATCCTGGGGGCGGGCCTCGGCCCGCCCCCAGCCCGTGAGGGACCGTGACCTACTTGAGCCCTGGATCAAAGCCCGCCCAGGTGGCGGACACCCTGCAGGACCTGCTGCTCATCTCTGTGCTGTTGGCGGCGCCACTGGTCTTCTACACCCACGCCCACGATGTCTTCGAGTTCAACAAGATCACCATCCTGCGCCTGCTCTGCGCGCTGGCCGCCCCCTTGATGGCCTTCAAGCTGCTCTTTGTGCGGCCAGCCAAGCTGGTGCGATCCCCCCTCGACCTGCCGGTGCTGGCCTTCCTGGCCTGTGCCCTCATCTCCACCTTCCACACCGTCAACTTCGACCTGTCCCTCAACGGCGTCTATGAGGACTTTGAGGGCATCACCACGGTGGGCATGTACGTCTTCCTGCTGTGGTGGGTGCAGCAGCATGTGCGCAGCCAGCGCCAGATAAACCTGTTCATGAGCGCGGTGATGATCGCCGGCTGCTTCTCGGGCTTCTACGGCATCCTGCAGAACTTCCAGATCGACTTCGTGCCATGGAACCCAGCCACTTACAGCGCCAACCGGCTCTTTGCCACCATGGGCAACCCGAACTTCTTGGCTGCCTACCTGCTGATGAGCCTGCCGGTCACCTTCATGGCCTTCTTGGACCTGCCCGAGCGCATCCATGTGGAGCGGCGCTTCACCAAGCTGCTCATCGGCTTGGGCGCCATCGCCAGCCTCTTCCTCATCTGGCTCTTCGGGATCCACTACTTCGATTTCGATCCTGCCAGCTACGGCGCTGCCTCCTTCATCCGCATGCTGGTCACCCCCAAGTTCATCGCTGCGCATGCGGTGGTGCTCTTCCCCCTTGCCGCGGCCTTGCTCTTGAACTGGGGCCGCCTCAAGATGGTCCTGCTGGTGAGCATGCTCTTCCAGCTCATCTCCATCTATTTCACCAAGTCCAGTGGCGGCATCCTGGGGCTGGGCGTGGCCGGTGCCCTCATCGTGGGCTTCTTTGTCTGGGAGCACCGCCGTGGCAGCGATGTGCTGAAGCGCAACCGGGGCTGGCTGATCGCCTTCGCGGCCCTCATGCTCTTGAGCCTGCTCTATCCCCCCATCTGGCAGACCCTGGTCGAGACCGCCCAGCGCATGGCGACCCGATTGAACCCCAGCACCATCACCCTGACGCCCCGCCTCTACATCTGGCGCTCGGCCCTGCAGATGCTGCGCGACCATTGGGCTTTCGGCTCAGGCTTGGACACCTTTCAGATCGCCTTTCCCCAGTATCGCAGCGCTGTTTATTGGGCCTTGGAGTGGAACGGCACCCCTGAGAAGGCGCACAACATGGTGCTGCAGATAGCGGCCACCATGGGCCTGGCCGGGCTCTCAGCCTTCTTCTGGATGCTGGCTGCCTATGTTGCCGTGGTCTGGCGCACGGTGCGGCGCGAGCCCGGCACCGCCCAGCGCATGCTGGCTCTGGGCGGGCTGGCGGCGGTGGCGGCCTTCCTCACTCAGAACCTGTTCAGCTTCACGGTGGTGGGCTATGGCTCGCTGTTCTTCATGCTGATGGGCCTGGCGCCAGCCATGGAGCGCGCCTGGAATGCCGAGCGCAATCCCGCTAGCGAGCAGGCTGCCCCGGGCAGCCCCTCAGCCTTGGCCGTGGGCCTGCTGGCTCTGCTGACCGCGCTCTGCATCTGGTTCGCAGCCTGGTCCTTGCGCATCTGGGTGGCGGATAGCTTCTTCAAGCAGGGGCAGGTGGGCATGAATGTGGGGCGCTGGGACTATGCCGTGGTAACCTACCAGAAGGCCTGCGGCCAGGTGCTGCCGCCCAAGCCCGAGGATTTCGCCAAGCTGCTCAAGCCCGAGCCGGATGCGGTCAAGGTGCAGATCGTCCCTGGGCTCAACTCGGCCCAAGAGCTGTACTGGGTGAAGCTGGGCATCGCCTATGAGAGCGCAGCCCAGGCCCAGGAGAAGCCCGAGGACAAGGAGCGGGCCTATCTGGCGGCCTTGACGGTGCACCAGCTCACGGTCAACCAGAATCCCATCAATGGCTACAACTACAACAACAAGGGCCGGGTCTTGAAGAGCGCGGGGGAGAGCCTGAACCGCAAGGACTACTTGGAGGCCGCGGCCGCGCATTACGAGAAGGCCATCAGCCTGGACCCCAACAATGTCTATTTCAACCTGGATTTGGCCAATACCTACATGGACCTTGAGAAGTGGGACCAGTCGGTGGTGATCTGCGAGCGCCTCATCCAGCTCTACCCTGACTTCTCGATGCCCTACGCCTACGCGGGCTATGCGCGCATGCGCCAGGGCAAAGCCCAAGAGGCGGCGGGCCTGCTGAAGACCGCGCTGGCCAAGGATTGGAAGGGCGAGGCGCAGCAGCATGCGCTCAGCGCCTACAACCTGGGCCTGCTGCTGCAGAAGTCCGGGCAGCGCGATGAGGCGCTCAAGGATTTCCGCGAGAGCGTGGGCGCTGTGGACAATTACATGGATGGCTGGATGGCCCTGGCGCGGGGCCTGCAGCAGGCGGGCCGCAGGGCAGAGGCAGCAGATGCCTGGCGCCGCGTGCTGGCCCTGCAGAAGGACCAGCCCGAGGCCTTGCGCTCCCTTCGCCAGCTGGGCCAGCAGCCCTGACCTCACCGACACCCGGAGGACGATGTGCGTTGCCCCTTTTGCGGACACCAGGAGGACAAGGTGGTGGATTCCCGCTCCAGCATGGAGGGGGAGGCCATCCGCCGGCGCCGTGAATGCCTGGCCTGCAGCAAGCGCTACACCACCTATGAGCAGATCGAGGAAGCCCAGCTCAGCGTGGTGAAGAAGGACGGCCGCCGCGAGGCCTTCGACCGCCAGAAGCTGCTCTCTGGGCTGCGCAAGGCCTGTGAGAAGCGGCCGGTCTCGCTGGAGGAGCTGGAGGCGGTGGCCGACCAGGTGGAGCGAGAGCTGCAGAACCGCGGCTCGCGCGAGGTCCCCAGCCCGGCCATCGGCGAGCAGGTCATGCGGCACCTGCGCTCCATCGACGAGGTGGCCTATGTGCGCTTCGCCTCGGTCTATCTCCAGTTCAAGGACCTGGACGCCTTCAATGAGGTCCTCAAGCTGCTGCAGCGCCAGGACGGGCGCTGAGGCATGGGAGCAGCGATGCGCATGCGCGCCTTGATCTTGGCGGCCTGCCTGGCGGCTGCGGGCCAAGCTTTGGCAGGCCCCGCACAGCCGGTGCAAGCGAGCCTCGAGGCTTTGGCTAGCGCCTATCAGCCTGGGCAGGCCCTGCGCGTGAGCCTGCGCCTGCGCCACCAGCCGGGCTGGCACAGCTATTACAAGGACCCGGGCGACGCTGGCCTGCCCACCACTCTGGCCTGGGCCCTGCCCGCGGGCGTGAGCGCGGGGGCCATCCAATGGCCGGCGCCAGAGCGCTTCACTGCGCCGGGAGGCTTGGCATGCCAGGGCTACACCGGCGACCTTTCCCTGCCTGTGGTGCTCAAGGTGGCGGCGGGCTTCCGTCAGCCGCTGCTGCACCTGGCGGCTCATGCCAGCTGGCTGGCCTGCTCGCAGGTCTGCATCCCCGGGGGCGCCGACCTGTCCTTGGACCTGCCCCTGGCTGGGACAGGGGCGCAGGGCTTGGCAGCCCCATCTGAGGCGCCAGCCGAGCCGGCATGGGCGTCCCTGGCGCGCATGCTGCTGCTGGCCTTCTTGGGCGGCATGCTGCTCAACCTGATGCCCTGCGTGCTGCCGGTGCTCTCCCTCAAGGTCTTCGGCCTGATGGGCCAGGGCGGCGCCAAGCCGGCCAATGGGCTGGCCTACACCCTGGGGGTGCTGGCAAGCTTCTGGGGCTTGGGCGCGGCCGTGCTGGTCCTCAAAGCGGCCGGGGCCAGCGTGGGCTGGGGCTTTCAGATGCAGAACCCCTGGTACGTGGCGGGCATGGCCCTGCTGCTGACCGGGTTCAGCTTGAACCTCTTCGGCCTCTTCGAGGTGGGCGCGCCCAGCAGAGCCCTGCAGGGCATGGCAAAGGCCTCAACAGGCGAAGGCCCGGCCAGCGCCTTCTTCAGCGGCGCTTTCGCCACCCTGCTCGCCACGCCTTGCACCGCGCCCCTGCTGGGCAGCGCAGTGGGCTTTGCCTTCACCCAGCCCGCCCTGGTGCTGCTCTCGGCCCTGACCGCGGTGGGGCTGGGCCTGGCCCTGCCCTTCGCCGTGGCATCGTCAGTGCCCGTGCTGGCGCGCTGGTTGCCCAAGCCCGGGGCTTGGATGCTCAGGCTGAGGCAAGGGCTCGGATTCTTGCTGCTAGCCTTCCTACCCTGGCTGCTCTGGGTGCTGGGACGGCTCACCAGCTTGGAAGCTTCGATGCGCGCCGCCGCCGCCTGCCTGGGCCTGGCATTCTTCATCTGGCTGGCGGCCGGGCTGGGCCGCAGGCTCGCTTGGCTGCTCTGCCTGCTGGCAGCGCTGGGCCTGTTCGTCGCCTTGATGGCCCCGGCCCTGTCCCGGCCCGCGGCAAGCCCCGCTGCCGAGGCCAGGGATGGATGGCTCCCCTGGTCAGAGGCGGGCCTAGCGGCTTTGAGGGCCCAGGACAGGACGGTCTTTGTGGATGCCACAGCGGACTGGTGCTGGACCTGCAAGGTGAATGAGCGCGCCATCCTGGCCAGCAGCAAGGTGCGGGATGCCTTTGCCAGCAGCCAGGCCGTGCTGATGAGGGCTGATTGGACCCGCCAGGACCCGGCCATCACCGCCCTGTTGGCCCGCTTTGGCCGCGCGGGCGTGCCCTTCTATGTGGTCTACCCAGGCAAGGGCGAGCCCCGCCCCCTGCCTGAGATCCCCAGCGCCCAGCAAGTAGCAGACGCATTGCGGCGCTGACACCGCTCTTTGGAGAAGCCGTGACAGCCAAGAGGATCATCTCCCATGAGGGCCACGACCTGCTGCGGCACGCCCATGAGCTGCGCCGCCCTCCCATGGACAGCGACAGCTGGCGCACGCTGCGCATCCAGGCTGAGATTGTGGAGGGCTTTGAGAGGCTGCGCGACCTGGGGCCGGCGGTGACCATCTTCGGCTCTGCCCGCACCAAGCCCGGCCATCTCATGTACCGCGCGGCCGAGGCCACGGGCCGCCTGCTCTCCCATGCCGGGATTTCGGTCATCACTGGCGGGGGGCCGGGCATCATGGAAGCTGCCAACAAGGGGGCCAAGAGCAGGGGAGCTAAGGCCGTGGGCATCAACATAGAGCTGCCCTTTGAGCAGCAGCCCAATCCCCATCAGGACATCAGCCTGACCAACCGCTACTTCTTCGTGCGCAAGCTGATGTTCGTGAAGTATGCCTTCGCCTTCGTCTACTTCCCCGGCGGCTTTGGCACCCTGGATGAGCTCTACGAGGTGCTGACCCTGGCCCAGACCATGAAGATAGACCGCTTTCCCATGCTGCTCTACGGGAGCAAGCACTGGAAGCCCATGCTGGACTGGTGGAAGGGAGGCCTGCTGGACGAGGGCTACATCTCTGCAGAGGATGCGGGACTGATGCAGGTGGTGGACAGCCCCGAAGCGGTGCGCAAGATCGTGCTGGTCAACGCCAAGAAGATGGGCTTCAAGCTGGCCCCCAAGCGCTGAAAGAGAAGGGGCCCGGGCATCTGCCCGGGCCCCTTCTCTTTCTCGCTCCTGCCTCATGCGCGGGAGAGCTCCCAGCGCAGGTGCCCTTTGAGGCGCTCCAAGTTGCCGAAGCTGAGGCCGAAGTCACTCTGAATGGCCTGAACATCGAAGAGATAGGGCTCAGCGCCATAGCCGCGGTCTTCCAGCTCGATGGCCGCTTGCTGGCCTGCTTCGGCCATGGCCAGGCGGGCCACATCTTCCCAGCTGCGCCAATCCTTGCTCAGCGCGTAATGGATGCTGAAGAAGCCGGGGTGGCCGAGCGCAGCCAGGTAGACCTGGGCGATGTCCGCGGCATGCAGGAACTGGGTGCCATCATGCTTGACCAGGCGCACGGCTTGGCCGCGCTTGACCGCCGCGCAGAGCTGGGCGAAGCGCTGGTCCGGCTGGCTGCGGGCCCCGGCCACCACCGGCTCGCCGAAGATGTAGCCGGGCCGGATGATGCGCATCTTCAGGCCCTTGCGGGCGTAAGCGCGGGCATACATCTCCGTGGCCGCCTTGGTGGCGCCATAAAGGTCGATGGGGCGCGGGGCCCTGTCCTCGCTGTTGAGCGCGGTCATCTCGCCATTGGCGGCAGTGCTGCTGGTGGTGATGGCCTGGCCCACGCCGGCCTTGAGAGCCGCCTCGAACAGCGCCACGCTGGCCGCGGTGTCATTGGCCAGCATCTGCGGGCCGTCATCGCCCCAGCCCAGGGCCACATGCACTAGGGCATCGATGCCCTTGAGCTGTGCCTCCCAGCCAGCGCGGTCAGCCAGGTCCAGCTTGGCCAGGGTGATGCCAGGGACCTGTCCCAGGCCAGGAACCTTCTTGGGGTCGCGGCCCGTGGCCAGCACCTGGTGGCCAGCCTTGGCCAGGCAGACCGCGACATGGCTGCCGATGAAGCCTGTGGCTCCGGTGACTAGGATCTTCATAGGGCGCCTCGAGCAGGGGGCTGAAAGTGGCATGATACTGCCATGGAAGCGCGGCCGGCTCAATCCTTTTGCGCCAAGCTGCCGGGACCATGATAAGATAGCCCCAAGTCGCCCTGCATGAGCCCCTTCGGAGGTTTGCCATGATTCGCCAGCTGCTCTTTTGGCTCACTCAAGCCTGCGCCGCAGTGCTGATGGCGGTCTTCATCGCAGCGCTCTTCTATCCCCAGATCCAGCTGGCGGACCCGCGGCTGGCGCTCGGCTATCTTGGGGTGCTGGTCGTCTATGTGCTGGTCAAGGAGCTCGGCCGCTGGCTGGCCCCGTCGCCAGCCTTGGGGCTATGGAAGGGCCATGCCTGGGTGGTGGGCTGGGTGCTGCTGGGCCTGGCAGGATACTTCACCGGCCGGCCGCAGGGGCTCACCGCCATTGTGTGCGTGGTTGTGGGGCTCTATCTGCTCAGCAGGCTGAGCAAGGTGCTGGCGCCGCTGCCGGGCCAGCCCCTGGTGCTGCCCAAGCCAGAGCCAGCCCAGGCACACGCTGCGGCAGCCCCCCTGCCAGCCCTCTCGGGCCCCAAGCCTGCCCGGGCGAGCAAGGTCGCCCCCAGCGCAGCCCGCGACAGCATCCTGAAGCTTCTCAAGGGCAAGGCTGGCGGCATGTCCTGCACCGAGGTCACCGATGCCACGGGCATGGCCTACCGCACCGCCTTCCGCCATCTCGATACCCTGGTCATCCAGCGCAAGGTGAAGCAGAGCGGCGCTGCCCGCGCCACTCGGTACACGCTGCGGTGAGACCCAAGGGATTTTAGGACAAACAAAAAGCACCTGCTTCTGGCAGGTGCTTTTTGTTTGAGGTCTGACAAGCTAGCCCTGCTGAAAGATCCCCAGGTCCACCGCTTCGCCAGCCTCGCGGGCCTGCTGGGCGCAGCGGGGGATGACGCCGGTGGGCTTCAGCTCGCCCAGCACTTTTCCCTCTGGCCCGGTGCCGGTTTGGCGGAAGAGGAAGATGTCCTGCAGCACCACCACCTCGCCCTCCATGCCCAAAACCTCGCTCACATGGGTGATGCGGCGGCTGCCATCCTTGAGCCGGGCGGCCTGCACGATGACGTCCACGGCAGAGGCTATCTGCGAGCGCACCACCTTCAGCGGCAGGTCCACCCCGGACATGAGGCAGAGCGTCTCCAGCCGCGCCACGGCATCGCGGGGGGTGTTGGCGTGGACGGTGGTCAGGCTGCCCTCGTGGCCGGTGTTCATGGCCTGCAGCATGTCCAAAGCCTCTCCGCCCCGGCATTCGCCCACCACGATGCGGTCCGGCCGCATGCGCAGGCAGTTGGCCACCAGGTCGCGTATGCTCACCTCGCCGCGGCCTTCCAGGTTGGCAGGCCGCGCCTCAAGGCTCACCACGTGCTCCTGGGCCAGCTTGAGCTCAGCGGCATCCTCCACTGTTATCACGCGCTCGCTGCCTGGGATGAAGCCTGAGAGCACATTGAGCAGGGTGGTCTTGCCGCTGCCGGTGCCGCCGGAGACCACCACATTCTTCTTCCATAGCACTATGCTCTGCAAGAATTGGGCTGCTGCCGGGGTCAAAGAGCCCTTGGCCACCAGGTCGGACATGGCCATGCGCTGAGCAGGGAATTTGCGCACCGTGAGGCAAGGGCCTTTGAGAGCCAAGGGCGGGATGATGGCGTTCACGCGGCTGCCATCCGGCAGGCGCGCGTCAACCCTAGGGCTGCTCTCATCGATGCGCCGGCCCAGCGGGGCGACGATGCGCTCGATGACCGCCAAGAGCTGGCGGTCATCCCAGAAGCAGATGCCTGAGAGGCTCAGCTTGCCCGCGCGCTCCAGATAGACCTGGGTGCTGCTGTTGACCATGATCTCGCTCACCTGAGGGTCGGCCAAGGGCGCCTCGAGAGGGCCGTAACCGAGCACCTGGTCGCACAGCTCCTGCTCCATCGCTGCGCGCTCCTCGCGGTTGAGCCAAGGGGCGCTCACCTTTGCCAGCTGGCTCTGGGCTGCGGCGCGCACCTTTGGCAGCCAGGAGGCGCGAAAGCCAGGCGCTGACAGCTCCTCCACCTTGAGCTTCTTGAGATCGAGCTCTTCTAGGATGCCCTCCATCACGGACCTGAGAGTGCCGGTGCGCTCAGGGTGGCGCGCGGGCGGCAGGGCTTCAGGCGCCATTCTGGGGCCTGGCCGATCCTCATCGGAAGCGCCAGGCAGGATGCCCTCATGCGCGTGCTTTGGCCTGGGTTGGGAGCGTTGCGGAAGGCTGCCAAGACGGCTGGCCAGCTGGCTCAAGCTCTTGGCAAAGGCGCTGCCAGGCTCGGCGGCCATGGGAAGCACGGCTTGAGCCAGCCGCTCTGCGGCTTTGGGATAATGGGGAACTGCATGGACCAACAGGCCTTCCCAGTCTGGCAGCGGCTGGCAGGCCTCGCTGGGGGTGAAGCAAAACGCCAGGCCTTGCCTGGGGAAATGGGCTGCCTCCAAGGCTGACAGCGCACGGAACGATCGGCGCGCCCCTGCGAGGTCTCCCTTCTCAACGATCAAGCCCAGGTTAAAGCGCTCCAGCCAGGTTTCCCAGTGAGGGTCTTCCATGCTCGGGCCATCCAGCACCAGCCAATCCGCGCTCTCCAAAGCGGCTGGAAGCTCGGGATCCCGCTGATCGAGGCTGGCAAGAAAGAGCCCAGGATGCGCAGTGGCAGCGAGCTGGGGCCACGGCGCCTCAGCCGGGCTCAGCGAGGAAGCGTCGGGACCGGCTTCAAGCCCAAGGTGCAGGGCCAGCTCGTGCGCCTGGCCCTTGAATTCGAGCAGGACCACCTTGGCGCCCTTGCCCTTGGCTTGGGCCAAGGCCAGCCCCAGGTTGGCGGCTAGAAAGGTGCGGCCTCCGCCGGAGCGGCTGCTGAGGAGCATCAGCCGGCGGGCGCTCATCGCTCGCTGCTCCCCCGGATGATCTCGACCCCGCCGCTGGCGCGCCTTCCCGAAGAGGACCCCAAGCGGCTGAGCACGGCGGAGAAGTCCACGCTCTTCATCTCCTGGGTCTCGCGGTCGCCCGTGGCCCGCAGGCTCAATTGCAGCCTGCCTCGGCTCTGCGCAAAGAGCGCGATCTCGCAATCTTGCGGCGAGAGCGCCAAGGTCACCGTGGAGCCGCCCTCGGCAGGCCCTTTCTCATCTGGGGCATACTGGCTGCCCACGGCCAGCACTGCCACCGACTGGAAGAGGGTTGCAGCCATCGAGCGGGCCTCGGATTCCCCGCCCATGAGCAGCACATCCACCCTGTCGCCAGGGCGCAGCAGCCCTGAGACGCCGCTGATCGCATCCATGCCCAGGCTGAAGGCGCGCAAGCCCTCGGGAACTGCGGCAGCCAGGCTCTGGCTGGCATGGGCCAGCTTGTTGAAGAGCACAGGCTCTCCTTGGGAGAGCGGTGCCAGGGTCAGCATGTCCACGGCGTCGTCCATCTTGTCGAGGCTCCCTTTGGGCAGGTATTCCGCAGGGATCTCCCGCCAGGCGAGGCTGGCGGGATCGAGGCGCGTGTAGGCAGGGATGTAGCGGCCAGCAGCCAGCACGCGGCGTGGCTGGCCCCTGCGGAGGAGCTCCCGCTCCTTGGCGTCCAGCCACAGCCAGCTGAGCAGAGCGGCGCCCAGGGCCAGCCCGAGCGCGAGCAGCATCTTTTTGCGGTTGGGGTCCATCGCTTCCCTTAGAGAGGGCTTGTGGCCATGAGGGTGAGCTGGCTCTCAGCCCCAGAGCTGGGGCCAAGGTCGATGAGCAAGCGCTGACCCGCCCTTTCCAATGCCCAGGGCAGAGCCTGCCAAGCTCCTGTTGCGTTCTGCCATCCTCGGCCCTGCAATTGAGGGCTCAGCCAAGCGCGGCTGCGCTCGGGCGGGCCTGGGCAGCGTATGCAATAGCATGCTGGGCCGGCCGGCAGCTCGCGCAGGCTTGAGACGCAGCAGCTGCCTGGCGGCAAGGGCAGCGACAAAGGGAGCTCGGCTTTGCCGGGCCGCGGCCTCAGCTGCAGGCAGACCCAATCGCAGGCACCGCCGCTCGGCTTGAGCCAGAGCAGCCAAAGCGCATCTTGGCTCCTGAATGCCATGGCAGCGCTGCCGATGCGCCCCAGGCCGGGCAGCGCCAGCCCCAGCCTGGCATCCGCAGAATCTGCGGGGCAGAGCTCTTGAGACTCTGCGCGCTCGGCCCAGGCCCTGCTGCAAGCCTCTGCCTTGGCGTGCGCCCGGCCTTGCAAGAGGAGGCCGGGGCTGGCATTGAACCGCAGCCTTAGCGCATGGACAGCCTGCCCACAGGCGTCTGCCGGGCCCAGCACCGTGGCGCGGGACGTCAAGGCCAGGGCAAGGAGCAAGCAGGCTAGATATGGGGAAAGGTGACGGTCCAGCATCCGGATATGCCTGCGAGCGATTCTTTGAGCATGATGCCCTTGGGGAAGAGGCTGGCCAGCGGGCCGCTGAATTGGTAGCGGTAGGAGAGGGTCAGCCTGTCTCCCGTGAAAGCCGAGCTGATCTTGCCCAGGATGACGCCTAGGAAGCCCTGGCTGGTCTTGTCGTTGATGTCCTTGTCGCCGGTGTTGCTGCTGGCAGAGGTGGTGTCAAGGATGCCGACAGGATCGACCTGCAAGCTCAAGGCTCCGGGATCGAGATGGGTGGCGGCCTTGGCCATGGAGCGGATGCGGCTCAAGTCTTTGTCAGGGTCTGCGCTGCCTTCGTAGGCTCGGCCCCGGCCCAGCACAGCCTCGCGCGCCAAGCTGCAGAGCTCTAGCTTGGCCTGCATCAGCAAGGCCAAGGTCCAGAGCATCCAAAAAGCGAGCAGCAAAAGGGGCGCGGCCAGCGCCAATTCGGCCAAAGCTTGCCCTGATTGTGGGCTCTTGGCGCTCAATGCAGGACCTGCCAGCCAGCCGGGGACAGGCCATGCAGCTGCCCAAGCAAGGGCGCGGCCAGGCCTTGCAAAAGGCTGTCCAGGGGGGCCAGGCCTGTCTTGGGCAGGCTCCACTGTGAAGGGTCCCACTTGGAGAGACCGCCCCCATCAGAGCAGGGGATCAGGTAGGCCTGGTAATTGGCGGCGTTGATATCCCATACTGCCATGCTGCCGCCGCCAGCCTCGGCTTTGGCGCACACGAAGAAGGGCGATAGGCCATTGCCCTCTGGCCGCAATCCCACCACGGTCACTTTATGCGGCCCGGTCTCTGCGATGTCCAAAGGCTTGCCTTGGCCTTCCTTTTTGGACACGAAGCGGCTGCTGTTCTTGCCATGCTCATAGCGGTATACGGTCTGGGTCTTGCCATCCTCTCGCAGGTAGGTCTCTTCCTGGACATAGCGCCCATCCACCTCTATCTTCTGGCCAGTGTCGTGGTCCTGATAGGAATACTGATCTTGGCTGCTCTGGCCGCTGCCCTGTCCTTGCTGCCCATCTTGCTTGGGCTTTGCATCGCTCGAAGTCCGCCGCTTGAGATTCAGGCTGGGGATCAGCGAAGGATCCTCATTCTCATCCCCGTTCCAGAGGATGATCGCCTGCAGCCCATTGGCTTGCGTCAGGTTCATGCCAGCCAGCTCGGCCAAGATGCCGAGATTGAGGCGCGCAGAGCCATAGCCCAGAGAGCTGCCGGTGCCTGCCAGGTAGTCTTGGATGCGCTGCATGGTCTTGGCGGGCGGCACCCACATGACGAAGGGCATGGTCCAGGGTATCTTCTTCAGGATCTCGGCGATCTCGGTCAAAGCATAGATCTTGTTGGTGAGCGAGATGAAGTTAAGCGCTCGGGCGTAGTCCGTGGCGGTGCCCAGTGCCACAGCATCAGCGGCATTGTCTGCCCGCTGGCGCTCAAGGCAGAGGTGGCCTACCTGCGCTAGCAGGCTGAAGCAGGCCGCTGAGAGCATCAGGCCGACCACGGCCACAGCCAAGGATTGGCCCATTTGAGGGTTCCGGCGCGCCTTCATCTCAGCGTGATCTCTCTATCTCGGGGTGGGCTTTGAAGTATGCGGGCGTGTCCTCGCGCTCCATGCTGGCGCGGGCGCGCAATAGGACCATCCCATTTTGGCCGAGCAGGCCTTTCGCGAGCGGCATGGCCAAGGGATAGTGCAGGTCGACCCGCAGGGTGAAATCCGGGGAGCTGTCGGGGTCAGATTCCATCACCACCTCGATCTGGGGCAGCGGATGGCAGCGCCGGGCCACCACAAGGGCGGCTCTGCCTGCCATGTCCAAGCCATAGCCTGGGCCCTGCTGACAGTAGACTGCGTAAGCTCGCGCAGCGCTGCGGGCAGCCAAGTGCGCCAAGAAGGCAGCTTGCCCTATGAGGGCGATCTGGCACAAGGCCATGATCATCAGGATGAGCAAGGGCAGGCAAAGCGCCATCTCTGCCAGAGCCTGCCCTTGCGACGATGGGCGCGTCATTTCACCTTGGAGGCATAATCCTGGCTCGCGCTCTTGTTTGAGTTGTTGACCTGGTTGGCGATCTGGTCTCCGGCTGACTTGAAGCTGTCGCTGGTGGTGCGGCCGAAGTATTTCACGGCCGCGATGGCGGCAATGGCGATGAGCGCCACCAGGAGTATGTATTCGGTCAAGCCCTGGCCTTGGCCTTTGCTTTTTCTCCGCATCGTCTGTCTCCTAAGGGGTGGGCAAAGAGAAGCAGGCTTTTAGCGCGCCCCAATACTGCCCGAGGCTGGCTTCATAGGCCTTCGCAGCCGACATCAAGGTCAGGACTATCAGCGCCAAGGCCAAGGCATATTCGGTCAAGGATTGGCCGGCCGCCCTCTTTGCATTGTTTGAAAGCATGGAGCGTATATAGGATAAATATCTCTTCTTGTCAATATGTTATGGCTAATGAAATAATTTGAAATTAATAACATTAAATGATATAAGTATCTGTCGTATGAAAAGGAGGCATCATGAGGGCACGCAGATTGCTGGGTTTCTTGGCCTTGTTGCTCTTGGCCGCGCGGTCCTTCGCCAGCGCGCCGCAGAAGCTCTCTTTATATATAGGGGAGAGCAAGATCTTGGATGTTGATGCGCCCAAGAAGGTGGTCTTGGGCGACAAGAGCGTTGTGGATGTGAGCCTTCTGTCAAAGACAGAGGTGCTGGTCAATGCCAAGTCTCAAGGCCAGACCTCGCTCATGGTCTGGACCGCAGATGGTGAGGTCTTGAGCTGGGAAGTGGAGGTGCAATCCCTGGCCATGAGAAAGACCATGATAGAGGTGGACGTCGAGGTGCTTGAGCTCGCCAACAGCGATGATTGGGATCTGGGCATTGACTGGAGCCACCTTGCCACAGGGCCGGATGGCCTCTCTTCACCATCAGCCAAGAGCCCAAGGGAGGTCCTCGAGAACAATCCCGGCCTTCTCGCCTTTGGCACCTTCAGCCGCGGCCCCATTGATGTGATGGTGAACATGCTGGTTGAGAAGGACAAGGCTCGGCTCTTGGCCAAGCCCAAGCTGATGACCGTGTCTGGAGGCACGGCCAGCTTCCTCTCTGGCGGGCAGGTGCCCGTGGTGAACCAGGACAGCCAGGGCCGCACCAGCACAGACTACAAGAATTACGGCGTGGGCCTGGATGTGCAGCCGACCGCCGATGAGGGTGGCAATGTCAATGCGACGCTGCGCGCAGAGGTGAGCACGCTGGACCCGGCCAATGCGGTCCACATCAACAACAGCACCATCCCGGCGCTGCGCACGCGGTGGGTCAAGACCACCATCTGCGTCAAGAAGGACGGGACCATCGTCATTGCCGGCCTCATCCAGGAGGAGGAGGGCAAGGTCACCAATGGCGTGCCGCTGCTGTCAGACATCCCCCTGCTGGGGGAGCTCTTCAAGAGCACGCACACCACATTCAAACGAGGCGAGCTGGTCATCTTTGTCACGCCCAAAGTGATGGGCTGAACCTGAAAGGAGGCAGGATGGATAGCAGGAGGTTTTGGGGGGCCATCTTCAGGCCCGGTGAGAACATGGAAGAGCTGGTCAAAGAGCCGGGCTTTGCTCAGAGCGTGGCGCCGGGCTTGATCTTGCTGGCATGGCTGGCTGGCATCATGGGCTTGCTGGCTTTTGCCGTGGCATGGCTGCTGCATCTCACTGCCATGGGCGCCTCGGGCATTGCCGGGGCTATCTTGAGCACCATGGACCAAGCACTTCCGCTGTCTCCCTTCTCTGCTCTGCTAGACCTAGCCAAGACTTATGCTGTGCAAGCTTGCGCGGCGCTGGCCATGGCCTGGTGCCTGGATTGGCTGGTGCGCAAGTGGTGGAAGCCGGGGCCAGAGCGCTGGGTGCGTTTCTTCAACGTTGCCGCTCACGCCACGATCCCTTTGGCCATCCTCATGCTCATCCCTGTGCTGGGAATGCTGGCTGCCGCGGTCTTTGCATGCATCATCCTCTATCGCCTGACCGCGCGGCTCTACGCGCCCGGCCATTGGGCGCGCGTGGTTGGCAGCTTGGTGCTCAGCAGCATCCCGGCGGCCTTGTCTGCCATGCTGCTGGGCCTAGCGCTTGGCTTTATCATCAATCCGATAGAGGCCAGGGACCCCTTTGATGCGCTGCAGAGGCATCTCGAGCAGGCTGGGGCAGAGAAGGACATGGCGCAAGCTCTGGCGCAGATGGCGCCCACTCCTGCAGCGCTAGCCACGCAAATCCCGCAGCCTGCCATGGCCGCGCTAAAGGCAGAACCAGCTCATCAAGAGCCTGTTGCACAGCCTGCGCGCAAGGTCGAGCCGGCCGCGTCAGCTGAGGCCAAGCCTGCGGTGCCTGCGCCAGCGCAGCCAGCAGAGCAGGCCGCAGCCCAGGCTGCCCCATTGCCGCAGTCCGCCGTGGCGCCCACGGCCCAACCTGCGAGCGCGGCGGACAAGATCCAGAACGTCAACAACGCGGTGGATGCGGCGAGGAAAATCTCCAGCTTCTTCCACTGAGCCAAGAGGCTGTCTGTTCGCCTTGCCAAAATCAGACTGAACGGGTAGCATTGGGTCAAACCAAGGGGGCCGGGGAACCGGCCCCCTTTATTTGGGAGCGCCCATGCCCCTGGACATACTCCACTTGACTGTCTTCTGCGGCAGCAGCGACGGCCTGCCAGCCCACAGCGCCCTGGCCCGCGAGCTGGGCCTCCAGCTGGCCGAGGCCCGCATCACCCTCATCTATGGCGGCGGCCGGCGCGGCATGATGGGCGCGCTGGCTGATTCGGCCCTGGCCGAGGGCGGCAAGGTGGTGGGCATCATCCCGCAGGCGCTCAAGGAGATGGAGCTGGCCCACGACAGCCTGAGCATGCTGCACGTGGTGGATGACATGAGCCGGCGCAAGGACATGATGATCTTCATGGCCGATGCTCTATTGGCCCTGCCCGGAGGATTGGGCACCCTGGACGAGGTATCCGAGGTGCTGGCCCTGCGCCAGCTGGGGCTCTGCGACAAGCCGATCTGCCTGATCGACCACGCTGGCTTCTGGCAGCCCCTGCTGGATCAGGTGAAGCAGATGCAGGCCTCGGGCTTTCTGCACCATGGAGAGGCCGCCTACCCCTTGATGGCAGAGAGCGTGAGCCAGGCTCTGGAGCTGCTGAAGCGATGAGTTGGGCAAGGGCTAAAAAGAAGAGCCCCGCCGACCGGCGGGGCTCTTCTTTTTAGAAAGCCTTCAGCGCTTGCGCCGCTTGGCTTGCGGCTCGGGTTCTGGCCCGCTCTCAGCCTTGGGCTCATTGTCTTCCCAGGGCATGGCTGGCCTGCACCCGAAGCGCGCCTGATAGCGGGCCTGCCAGCGGGCGTGCTTGTGGGCGTGCGCCATCTGGGCCCAGCGCATCCAGTGGTCAGGATTCATCATGCGGCCGGCGATGCGGCTGGGCATGACGATGCCGAAGAAGGCCGCCACCAGGCTCACCAAAGCGCCTGAGGAGGCGCCGATGATGGCGATGGTGATCTGGGCCGCGGTGCCCAGGCCCTGGCCATAGGCCAGGGCGATGTAGGGCACGCCCAGGGCGATGATCACGCCGCCCAGCACCCCGAAGGCGCCGATGAGGTTGCCGCTGCCAAAGCAGATGCCGCCCTGCTCCTCAGCGCTTCTTTCGTCTTGGTTCAGCATGGTTCTCCTCCTTGGGGTTGGGCTCTTCATACTTTCGGATCATCTGGCGAAGGGAATGCAGGGCATAGCGGCAGCGGGAGGCTGCGGTATTGATGGAGAGGGAGAGCGCCTGCGCGGTCTCGGCAAAGGAGAGCCCGCCATAGAAGCGCAGGCGGAGCACCGCTTGCTGGGCAGCGGGCAGCTCGGCGATGGCGGCTTCCAGCTCCCAGGCTGAGAGCTCCAGCTCGGGGAGCAGGGGGCTGGCCGGCTCGGGAAGCCCGCGCAGGGCCAGGGCCTCGGCCTCCAGCGGCACCCAGTCCCTCCAGCGGGAGCGGCGCTTGAGCGCGTTCACCCACACCGCGCGGCGCGCGTAGGCGGCAGGGTCGTCGATGCCGCCCTGCTCAAGCCGGCGCCACAGGGCCAGAGCCGTGTCTTGAACCACGTCTTCAGCTTCAAAGCGGTCCTTGATGATGCTCTGCGCCATGCGCAGGAGGCCGGGCCGCTGCTGCTCAAGCCAGCCACTGAACCAAGTTTGTTGTAGGGTCTGCGCCATCCTCTCCCCTCAGTGGAGAGATCCACGACGGTCCGTTTATTGTCCGTCCCGACAATATTGTAGGACAAGCACAGTTTTGTCTGCCAAAAAGAGCGGGTCAAGCGGAGCCGTTCGCATTTTAGGCCTATTTATAAGGCCTGGCATCCTTGGCACAGCGCTTGCTCTTATGTTCTGTGAGTCCTCTTACACTTCAAAGGAGAGAGTCATGGCAGACAAACCCAGCACCCCCCAGGTCAAGGCCTCGTTGGGCTTGGTAGGGGCCAGCATGAACGCCATGGCGCTTATCGCGCCGGGCGCGTTCCTCTGGATCACTTACCAGCTCCAGGCGGCGGCCACCTCACCCAGCGGCGCATCCGTGGCAAACGACATCTGGTTCGGCATCGTGGTCGCCTTGGGCATCGCGTTCCTCACCGCCCTTTCCTATGCGGAACTGGCCCGCATCTATCCCGAGGCCGGCTTCGCCAGCTGCGCCTACTTCGCCGAGAAGGCCTTCCTGGATGACGCGGGAAAGAAGCGCACCACTGGCCCGGCTGAGCTGGCCCGCATCGCCAAGCTGGTCACGGGATGGGCGGCCCACCTCTTCTACTGGGTCTATCCCGGCGTGATGGTGGCCATGATGGCCGAGCTCATCGGCTATGGCTACAACGCCGTCACCGGCAACACCCTCTCCAACGTTGAGCTGGTGGTGGTGGGAACAGTCTTCGCCTTCGTGGTGGGCTATGTGGCCTATCGCGGCGTGACCGGCTCCACCCTCACCTCCATCTGGATCAACGTCATCCAGTGGATCAGCCTGGCGGTATTCAGCGGCCTGGCCATCTGGTACCGCTGGTCTGACCCGGCCTCGGCCTCCACGCTGCCCAGCGGCGTGGCGGGCGCCATCACCCACAACCAGTGGGCCTTCAGCAGCGCCTGGGATGTGATCAAGCCGCACAGCCTCAATGGCGTGCTCATCCAGTCCACCCTGGCCATCCTGATCCTGGTCGGCTTTGAGAGCGCCACCGCCCTCTCGGCCGAGACCAAGGAGCCGGAGAAGAACATCCCCAAGGCCATCCTGCTGGCGCTCTTCGTGCAGGGCGTTCTGGCCTACCTGCTGGAGTACTTCGCCACCGGCTACGCCATCAGCGACCATCTGGTCAATGTCTCGGTCGCGGCTGCCCCGGCTGCGGCTGCGGTCACCGGCACCGCCACCGCGGCGGTCGCGGCAGTGCCTGCCTCGGTCACCACGGTCGCCACGGCCATGGCCGCCGCGGGCGCCTCCAGCGCCCCCATCGGCGACTTGAGCCAGCTCTTCGGCGCCACCATGCTGCATGGCATCGGCTTCGGCCTGATGATCACCATCGGCATCACCGTGGCCATCGCCATCTTCGGCACCACGCTCAGCTGCTTCAACACCGCAGTGCGCGTCACCAACGGCATGGCCAACGACCGCGAGCTGCCCGACTTCTTGGGCTTCTTGCACGGCAGCTTCGCCACCCCGCACACGGCATTGTGGACCCTGGTGGTCGTATCCTGCGTCATCGCCGCGGTGGGCGTGCAGTCGGTGGTGGGCCTCACGGGCATCACCCTGGCCAGCAACTTCGGCACCTTCATCCTCTACGGCCTCACCTGCGTCTGGACCATCGTCGCCTTCAAGAAGCGCCCTGACTTCAGCTTCTTCAGGCACGGCTTGATCCCGGCTCTGGGCATCATCACCAACGTCATCATGCTGATAGCCATCATCTACCTCTACGCCATCGGCAATGCTGACTCGGTGAACGAGGCCAAGATCTGCTTCTACATCGCCGGCGCTTGGGGCCTCATCAGCTTCCTCTACGTGGCCCTGACCAGCGTCAAGAAGACCTACAGCATGAAGATGATCACGGCCATCATAAGGCCTGAGAAGCTGGATGTGCTGGTGGACGTGCTCAAGGAGGAGGACCTCATCCTGGGCATGACCGTCACCAAGGTGAAGGGCTTCGGCCGCCAGAAGGGCCGCGTGGGCTCCACCGCCGCGGACAAGATCACCTTTGTCACCAAGCTGAGGGTTGAGATCGCGGTCAATGACTGGGACGTGCCGGGTGTGATGGACACCATGCGGGAGGTGCTCAACACGGGCGCGGCCGGCGACGGCAAGATCTTCGTGATGGACATGAAGGAAGCCATGCGTGTCCGCACCGGCGAGACCGGCGTCTATGCGGTCTGATTCCAAGGATCCAGGGAAGGGGGCGGCCCGCAAGGGCCGCCCCTCACCCAAACCCAAGCTGAAGGCCGGCAAGCCCCGCAAGAGCCTTCGAGGAGATGCCAAAATGAAGCGCGTAGAAGCCATCGTCAGGACAGGCAAGGTGAGCGATGTCACGGAGGCCCTTGAAGAGGTGGGCGTGCCGGGCATCATGATCAGCGAGATCGAGGGCCATGGCCGGCAGGGCGGCGTGGAGGACACGGTGCGCGGCAAGAAGTACAAGGTGGAGCTGCTCATCAAGGCCAAGATCGATGTCATCGTCAAGGACAGTGATGTGGACAAGGTGGTCAGCGCCATCCGCGAGGCGGCGGTCACCGGCAAGGTGGGCGACGGCAAGATCTTCGTCAGCCCGGTGGACAACGCTATCCGCATCCGCACCAATGACAAGGGAGAGAGCGCCCTCTGAGGGGGCGACGACAAAAAAGGCCCGCCATGCGGCGGGCCTTTTTTGTTCCCATCAGGCAGGTCAATAGCTGGCTTTCTCCACCTTCACCTTGCCGCGGAAGACCCAGTAGATGTAGGCGCTGTAGCCCAGCACCAGGGGCATGCCGATGCAGGCGATGATGAGCATCACGGTCTGGCTCAAGGGGCTGCTGCTGGCGTTGGCGATGGTGAGGCTGTTCTCCACTGGGATGGAGCGCACCATGTTGGGGAACATGCCGATGCCGAAGAGGCCCATCAGGCCCGCCACGGTGAGGCAGGAGGCCAGGAAGGCAGCGCCCTCTTTGCCCTTCTGGTGCAGCCAGGGGGTGGCCAGCACGGCGGCCAGGGTGGCCAGCGGCACCAGCCAGAGGATGGGCGCCACATAGTAGCCCTGCACCATGTCGCCCTGCACCAGCAGGGTGCCGAGGGTGAGCGCCGCGTAGAGCAGGATGAAGAGCGCGTTGGCCCAGGTGGCGACCTTGCGCATGCGGGCCTGCAGGGCGCCCTCGGTCTTCATCACCAGGTAGAGCGCCCCCTGCTGGGCGAAGAGCAGCACGGTCACCAGGCCCACCAGCAGGGCGTAGGGGTTGAGCAGGGTGAGGAAGCTGCCGGCATACTCGTGATTGGCGTCCAGTGGGATGCCGCGGGCGATGTTGCCCAGGGCCACGCCCACCAGCAGGGCAGCCAGCAGGCTGCCGGCATGGAAGGCGACGTCCCAGGCTTGGCGCCACCAGGCGAAGGCCTCCTTGCTGCGGAACTCCAGCGAGACGGCCCGCAGGATGAAGGCGACCAGCACCAGGATGAGCGCCAGGTAGAATCCGGAGAAGACCGTGGCGTAGACATCGGGGAAGGCGGCGAAGAGGGCGCCGCCCCCGGTCAGCAGGTAGACCTCGTTGCCGTCCCACACCGGGCCGATGCTGTTCATGAAGATGCGGCGCTCCTCATCGGTGCGGGCGAACAGGTGCAGGATGCCGACGCCGAGGTCAAAGCCGTCCAGCACGGCATAGAGCGTCAGCAGGAGCCCCACCAGCAGGAACCAGGTGAGCTGCAGCGCCGTGGGGTCGGCGGCGGCGGATTGGGCCAGCGCTTGGGCTGTTTGGGTCAAGGGCATGCGTGCCTCGAAGATCGAGAAGGGGATGGCCGGCTCAGGCTTTGGGCGCGATGGGCTCGGGGCCGCGCAGGACCTTGCGCACCCCCAGGTAGGCGAAGGAGGCGAAGAGCAGGATGTAGAGCAGGGTGAAGAGGATGAGCGAGAAGAGCACGGCCTCAGCCTGCACCGTCTTGCTCAGCGCGTCAGAGGTGCGCAGCAGGTTGTAGACGATCCAAGGCTGGCGGCCCAGCTCGGCCGTGAACCATCCGGCTTGGATGGCGACCTGGGCCAGCAGGGGGCTGGCCATGAAGACCCACAGCGCGGGCTTGAAGGTCTCCAGGATGCCGCGGGACCACAGGAAGAGCCCGAGCAGCGTGATGCCGATGAGGGCCATGCCCAGGCCGACCATGATGTGGTAGGTCTGGAACACGGCCTGCACGGGCGGCCGGTCTGCCGGGGCCACGCTCTTGAGCCCCTTGAACTTCTGGCTGGGGTTCATGGAGACCAGCATGCCCACCCCGCCTGGGATGCCGATGGCGAAGGTGCGCTGATTGGCCTCATCCACCACGCCGCCAAAGTTGAGGTCCATGGGCTGGTCGTCCTCCCAGTGGCCCTCCATGGCGGCCAGCTTGATGGGCTGAGTCTGCGACACTTTGATGGCGCTCAAATGGCCGGTTCCCAGCTGCATCAGGGCTGCAGCGGAAGCCACCAGCAGGGCCACCTTGGCCGTCTTTCCCGCCAGCGCCACATGCTGGCGCTTGATGAGGTACCAGGCGCAGACCGCCAGGATGAGGGTGGATCCAGCCAGCCATGAGGAGCTCAAGGTATGGGAGAGCCGCTCGCCGGTGGAAGGGTTGAAGACCATGGCCCAGAAGTCGGTGATGCGGGCGCGGGCGGCCAGGCCCGTGCCTTCGATGCGGTAGCCGGCCGGGGTCTGCATCCAGCTGTTGGCCACGATGATCCACAGCGCTGAGAGGTGGGCGCCGGCGGAGACCAGCACTGCGGACAGGAAATGGACCTTGGGGCCGACCTTCTTGCGGCCGAAGAGCAGGATGCCGAGGAAGGAGGATTCTAGGAAGAAGGCGAACACGCCCTCGGCAGCCAAGGGGCTGCCGAAGATGTCGCCCACATAGCGGGAATAGGTGGCCCAGTTCGTGCCGAACTCGAACTCCATGACGATGCCGGTGGCTACGCCCACGGCGAAGGTGAGCGCAAAGAGCTTCAAGAAGAAGTCGGCGGAGCGCTCATAGGCCTCATCCTTGGTCTTCAGGTACAGGCCATAGAGCACCGCGATGACCACGGACATGCCTATGGACAGGGGCGGATAGATGAAGTGGAAGCCCACGGTGAGCCCGAATTGGATCCTGGAGAGCAGAAGAACGTCCATGGCACCTCGCAAAGGCTGGTGGATGATTTTGGCGCATGACTATCGCCTCCGATTATATACGCAATTCTGATCTTTGGGTTCGTTGAATGACGAGATGAGGGTCGCCAGGGCCAACAGTTTTGAAGCTGCTCCAACAATTATGTCGCGATGCGGCACTCAATGAGGGGATTAGTTATAGGAAGGATCCCTTCAGGCATCCTTCCTGCACTCTTTACGATGCAGAATGCGGCAAGGCCATGCTCCGTTTCATGATCTAAAAAAGGCTTGCCCGCAAATTGGCTCAAGTTGTAGAATCATCCCACTTGAGCCCCTGTCCCAGGCCTTTGGACAGGGGCTTTGCTTTTCAAAGCAGAGGAGCAGCCATAATGTTGAAACGACTTAGGGACATGCTGATCGGCGAAGCCAAGAATCCCATGGACCATGGCATCTTCCATCAGCTCTCCCTTATCGCCTTCCTGGCTTGGGTGGGCCTGGGCGCGGACGGCTTGTCCAGCTCGGCCTATGGGCCCGAGGAGGCCTTCAAGGCCCTGGGGGCTCATCAGCACTTGGCGCTCTACCTGGCCATCGCCACCGGCTTGACGGTCTTCATCATCTCCGCCAGCTACATGCAGATCATCTCGCTCTTCCCTGGCGGCGGCGGCGGCTACGTGGTGGCCAGCAAGCTCTTGGGACCGGGCGCGGGCCTGGTCTCGGGCAGCGCCCTGCTGGTGGACTATGTGCTCACCGTGGCCATCTCCATCGCCTCGGGCGCGGATGCCGTCTTCAGCTTCTTGCCTCCAGAATGGCAGGCCTACAAGCTGGGCGTGGAGACGGTGCTCATCATCCTGCTCATCTGGCTCAACATGCGCGGCATCAAGGAGAGCATCCAGATCCTGGTGCCCATCTTCATCGTCTTCGTCATCACCCACATCCTGCTCATCGGCGCCGGCCTCTTCAACCATGTCGGCGAGCTGCCGGGCGTGGTGCACGGGGCCGTGGACCAGACCCATGAGGTGATCAAGTCCAGCGGGCTCTTCGGCCTGCTCTTCATCATGGTGCGCGCCTATTCCATGGGCGGCGGCACCTACACCGGCATCGAGGCGGTGGCCAACGGCATGTCGGTGCTGCGCGAGCCGCGCATCAAGACCGGCCGCAAGACCATGCTCTACATGGCCACCTCCCTGGCCATCACCGCCGGCGGCATCCTCTTCTGCTACGTGCTCTTCCACATCCATCCCGATGGCCCGGCTGAGGCGGGGATGACCTACAACGCCCTGCTCTGCGACAAGGTCTTCGCCGGATGGGGCCTGCTGAGCAAGCCGGCCATCTATGTGACCCTGCTCTCGGAGGGCTTTTTGCTGCTGGTGGCGGCCCAGACCGGCTTCATCGACGGGCCCAATGTGCTCTCCAACATGGCGGTCGATTCCTGGCTGCCCCACCGCTTCGCCAACCTGAGCAACCGCCTGGTGCGCCTCAACGGCATCCTGCTGATGGGCGCGGCGGCCCTGGCGGTGCTGTGGGGATCGAAGGGCAGCGTGGACATGATGGTGGTGCTCTACTCCATCAACGTGTTCATCACCTTCAGCCTCTCCCAGCTCTCCATGTGCCTGCACTGGTACCAGGTGCGGGCCGAGCAGAGGGACTGGTGGCACCGCTTCATCATCAACGGCATCGGCCTCCTGCTCACCGGCACCATCCTCATCGCCACCACCATCATCAAGATCGGCGAGGGCGGCTGGATCACCCTGGTGGTGACCGGCAGCCTGGTGGGCCTGTGCCTGCTCATCAGCCGGCATTATGAAAGCGTGCGCCAGGCCCTCAAGCGGCTGGATGACATGCTCATCAACCTGCCCTTCCCCGAGACCCCGCCAGTGGAGAAGCCCCTGATGCCTGAGGGGCCCACAGCGGTGATGCTGGTCAGCAGCTACAGCGGCCTGGGCATCCACAGCATCTTCAGCATGCGCAAGCTCTTCCGCAGCCAGGACTTTGCCAACGTCATCTTCGTCGCCGTTGGCCGCATCGATTCTAGCAAGTTCAAGGGCGCGGAGGAGATCGACAACCTCAAGCACGCCACCGAGGAGGGCCTCAAGCGCTACGTGGCCCTGGCCCGCAGCATGGGCTACGCCTCGGATTACCGCTATGCCCTTGGCATCGATGTGATCAGCGAGCTGGAGAAGATCTGCGACCAGGTCTCCTCTGAGTTCGTGGAGCCCATCTTCTTCGCCGGCAAGCTCATCTTCGCCCGCGAGAACCTCTTCACCAAGGTGCTGCACAACCAGACCGCGCTGGAGATCCAGCGCCGCATCCTGTTCCGCGGCCACAACCTGGTGGTGGTGCCCATCCGGGTGCTCTAATAAGGCAAAGCCTTTATCTCAAAAGGGCAGGGGCCAAGGCTCCTGCCCTTTTTGTGCCTGTTGGCTTTTGGCTGTGTTTGGGCTATCTTTAGATGGATGCCAGCATCCTCAACTTGCTCTGGAGGGAACCATGCCCGTGTTCACCATCCGCGAGGCATTCAGCCTGGGCTGGGAGCGCGCCAAGCCCCATCTGGGCAATCTGGCGCTGGTGCTGGTGATTTATATGGCTGTGGCCGTGGGCTTCCTTCTGCTCAACCTGCTGCTCGACAAGCCCATGCACATGCTGAGCCTACTTTTTCAGCTCATAGATATCTTCATCGTTGGCCCCATCATGATGCTGGGGCTGTTCCGGGCGGGGCTCAAGGCTTTTGACGGCCAGGCCCCGGCGCCAGGGGACCTCTTCAACGAGGCCCAGCACCTGACCCGCTATTGGGTGGCAGCCCTGGCCAGCATCCTGTCGCTCATGCTGTTCGCTGCCTTCGCAGGGGTCGCTGCTGCCGTGGCCCTGCCCTTGGCCAAGAAGGATGGCAGCGCCATGCTGGCGGCGGCGCTTGTGTTGGCCTTGATCGCTGGCGCTGCCTGCGTGGCTGCCGCTGCCCTGTACATCCGGGTGTCTTATTTCGCTTATTTCATCCTGGATCGGGCGCTGGGCGGCTGGGCCTCGGTCAAGGCCAGCTGGGAGGCCACGCGCGGCCAGATCTGGCATCTGGTGGCCCTGGTGCTGGTGTTTGCGCTCTTTAACATCCTGGGCGCTTGTGCGCTGCTGGTGGGCCTGTTCATCACCCTGCCCATCACCCTGGTGGCATCCGCCTATGTTTACCGCAAGCTTGAGTCAGCGGCAGCTGTGCGCTTGGCGCAAAGGAGCTAGCGCGTGCGCGCCAAGCACCTCTATGCTGACAAGCCCGAGGACCTGGCCCAGGCCGCAGCCCTTCTCGATGCTGGCGGCTTGGTGGCCTTTGGCACCGAGACTGTCTATGGCTTGGGTGCCGATGCCTTCAATGCGCGGGCCGTGGCCAGGGTCTTTGAGGCCAAGGGCCGGCCAAGCTTTGACCCGCTGATCGTGCACCTGGCCGAGGCCAGCGAGCTAAAGCGGGTGGCTCTAGACCCCCAGGGCCTGGCGCAGGGGCTGGCGCAGCGCTTCTGGCCCGGCCCGCTCACCCTGGTGCTGCCCAAGGGGCCCAGCGTGCCGGACATCGTGTGCGCCGGCCTGGCCACGGTGGGCGTGCGAGTGCCAGAGAGCCCGGCGGCGAGGGCCCTGCTCGCAGCCTGCAAGAATCCCATCGCCGCTCCCAGCGCCAACCTCTTCGGACGGGTCAGCCCCACCACGGCCCAGCATGTGCTGGAGCAGATGGATGGCCGCATCGATGCGGTGCTGGATGCCGGGCCCTGCCGCGTGGGCCTGGAATCCAGCATCTTGAGCCTGGTGCAGAGACCGCCCGCCCTGCTCAGGCCCGGGGCTGTCACCTTGGAGATGCTCACTCAGGCCCTGGGCCAGGTGATCCTGGCTGACGGGCCCCAGGCCAAGCCCCAGGCACCCGGCCAGCTAGACCGCCATTACGCCACCCGCACCCCCTTGAGCCTGGTGGCGCAAGACCCGGGCTTTGTGCCGCCCCTAGGTCAGCGGGCCGGCCTGCTCTGCCTGGCGCCCCCCAGCGCCCCTCAGCGATTCGAGGCTGTGGCTCTGCTGGCTGTGGATGGGGGCTTGGAAGAGGCTGCTGCCAACCTCTTTGCCTGCCTGCGCAGCCTTGATGAGCTGGGGCTGGACCATATCTATGCCCAGTCAGTGCCGGAGCAGGGCCTGGGCTTGGCCATTATGAACCGGCTGAAGAGGGCGGCAGCCCGCTGACGTTTCGGCATGCGGGCTTTTAGGGGAGACAGGGCTTTGAGCCCTGTCTTTTTTGTGCTATAAAGTTGTTTTCGTCAGAGGCAGAAAAAACCCAGAAACCTGGCGAACTTATAGAAAGCCATTCCGGAGTGCTGTCTTGTCTAAGTTGAGCCCTATTGTGGTCCCAGAAGAGGTGGTCAAGAGCGTGCAGATGCTGTCTGCTGACATGGTGGAAAAGGCCAATTCCGGGCATCCCGGCACCCCCATGGGCGCGGCTGAGATGGCGCTCACCCTGTGGGCCAACCACCTGCGCTTCGATCCCAAAGACCCCCATTGGCCCGGCCGCGACCGCTTCATCCTGTCTGCCGGCCATGCCAGCGCCCTGCTCTACAGCCTGCTGCACTGCTTCGGCTTCGACCTGAGCATGGAGGACATCCAGCGCTTCCGCCAGCTCTCCAGCAAGACCCCGGGGCATCCCGAGGTCGGCTACACCGACGGGGTAGAGGTGACCACCGGCCCCCTGGGCCAGGGCGTGGCCAATGCCGTGGGCTTCGCGCTGGGCCAGGCCATGCTCTCATCCCGCGTGGCCTCGCCCGAATTCGACCCTGCCAGCGGCCGCGTCTATGCCCTGGTGGGCGATGGCTGCATGATGGAGGGCATCAGCTACGAGGCCGCCTCCCTGGCCGGTCACCTCGAGCTGGGCAATCTCTGCCTCATCTATGACAGCAACCGCATCACCATCGAGGGCGGCACCGACCTGGCCTTCACCGAGGATGTGGCGGCGCGCTTCGCGGCCGCGGGCTTCAAGGTGGAGAAGGTGTCAGCCTATGACCAGCCTGGCTTGAACCGCGCGCTCGGCGATTTCGCGGCCGGCCCCCTGCAGGGCAAGCCCACTCTCATCATCGCCAAGAGCGTCATCGGCAAGGGCGCGCCCGACAAGCAGGACACATCCAAGGCCCATGGCGAGGCTCTGGGCGCCGAGGAGATGGCGCGCACCCGCAAGGCCCTGGGCTGGCAATACCCCCCCTTCACGGTGCCGGACGCGGCGCGCGCCTGGTTCAATGAGCGCCAGGCCGGCAAGCGCGGCCAGGCCCAGGCCTGGCAGGCCTCCTTCTCCGCATGGCGCCAGGCCCATCCGGCCCAGGCCGCGCTCTGGGACCAGCACTTCAACCAGGCCGACCCCCAGGGCCTGGTGCAGGCCCTGCTGGAGGCCGCCAAGGGCGACGCCGCCACCCGCGTGCATTCGAGCCAGGCCATCAACACCGCGGCCAAGCTCATGCCCTGGTTCATCGGCGGCTCAGCGGACTTGGGCGGCAGCAACAACAGCGACATCTTGGGCGGCGGCGACGTGGGCAAGCCCGGGCCCGGCGGCATGGCCGAGAGCTGGAAGGGCCGCGTGCTGCACTTTGGGGTGCGCGAGCACGCCATGGGCGGCATCCTGAACGGCCTCAACCTGCACGGCGCCTGGCGCGCCTTTGGCGCCACCTTCCTTCAGTTCGCCGATTACATGCGGCCTTCCATAAGGCTGGCCGCGCTCATGCACACGCCCTCGGTGTACGTCTTCACCCATGACAGCGTCTTCCTGGGCGAGGACGGCCCCACCCACCAGCCGGTGGAGCATGTGGAGTGCCTGCGCCTCATCCCCAACCTGCATGTCTTCCGCCCCGCAGACGGCATGGAGACCGCCATGGCCTGGGCCTATGCCCTGGACCACGAGCACGGCCCCACGGCCCTCTGCCTCACCCGCCAGAAGGTGCCGGCGCTCAAGCTCCCGCAGGGCTTCGATCCCCAGCTGGTCTGGCGCGGAGGCTATGTGGCGCTGGAGGCCGTGGGCGCAGACTGCACCCTGGTGGCCACGGGCAGCGAGGTCTCGGCCGCGCTGGCCGCCGCAGGGCTGCTGCTGCCGCAGGGCATCAAGTCCCGCGTGGTCAGCATGCCCAACCGCGAGCTCTTCGAGGCGCAGGACGCCGCCTACCGCAGCCAGGTGCTGGGCAGCGCCCCGCTGGCCAGCTGCGAGGCCGGGGTCACCACAGGCTGGCGCTCGCTGACCGGCCGCAAGGGCTTGAACATCGGCATCGACACCTGGGGCGTCTCGGCGCCCTCGCCGGTGCTGGCCGAGTACTTCGGGCTGAGCCCCGAGAAGATCGCCGTCCGCGTGGCGGGCTGGCTCAAGGAGCTGAAGGGCTGATGAGGATGCTGGCCGAACTCGAGCTGCGCGGACTGATGACCCAGGCCATCGATGCCCCGGGGCTCGCGGCGCGCCTGGAGCAGGGGCCGATGACGCTCTATTGCGGTTTCGACCCCACGGCCGACAGCCTGCATGTGGGCCACCTGCTGCCGGCCCTGGTGCTGCGCCGCTTCCAGCTGGCCGGCCACAAGCCCATCGCCCTGGTGGGCGGCGCCACTGGCCTCATCGGCGACCCCAGCGGCAAGGCCCAAGAGCGCAGCCTGCAGTCGGCCGATGCGGTGGCCGACTGGGCAGGGCGCCTCAAAGCCCAGCTCTCGCGCCTGCTGGATTTCAGCCCCGGCCCGGCCCAGGCCGAGGTGCTCAACAACCATGACTGGATAGGCAAGCTCACGGCCATCGAGCTCCTGCGCGATGTGGGCAAGCACTTCTCGGTCAACGTGATGATGCAGAAGGAGTCGGTCAAGCGCCGGCTCGAAGAGGGTGGCATCAGCTTCACCGAGTTCAGCTACCAGCTGCTGCAGAGCTACGACTTCCTTCACCTGCAGCAGGCCAAGGGCTGCCAGCTGCAGATAGGCGGCAGCGACCAGTGGGGCAACATCACTGCGGGCGCGGACCTGGTGCGCAAGGTGGCGGGCCAGCCGGCCTGGGGCCTCACCGTGCCGCTGGTCACCAAGAGCGACGGCACCAAGTTCGGCAAGACCGAATCGGGCGCCATCTGGCTGGATGCGGCCAAGACCAGCCCCTACCAGTTCTACCAGTTCTGGCTCAACACCCCGGATGCGGACGCCGTCAAGTTCCTCAACTTCTTCACCTTTTTGAGCGTTGAAGAGACAGCTGCTTTGGCTGCGGAGCTGGCCCAGCATCCTGAGCGGCGTGGCGCGCAGATTCGCCTGGCTGAGGAGGCCACCCGCCTCATCCATGGGGATCAGGGCCTGGTCTCGGCCCAGCGCGTCACCGCGGCCCTCTTCCAAGGCCAGGTGTCTGAGCTGTCGCGGCCCGAGATCGAGCAGGCCTTTGAGGGCGCGGCCAGCCACCGCCTAGCCTTGGCTGACATCAGCCTGGTGGACGCCCTGGTGGCAAGCCAAGCCTGCGCCAGCAAGCGCCAGGCTCGCGAGGACATCGCCCAAGGAGCCATCTTGGTCAACGGGCTCAAGGCGCAAGACCCGGCGGCCCTGCTTTGCGCCAAGGACCGGCTGCATGGGGCCTTCACAGTGATAAGGCGCGGCAAGAAGAGCTACACCCTTTTGCGCTGGGCCTGAGGCCTGCAGACGTCTTTCGCAGGGCTTTTTAAACCCTCTTGTCCCAGCGCCTGCTTCGTGATATAAAATGCCGTCTTCCCAACCCATTCATGGAGGTTTCAATGAAGAAGATCATCCTGGGCGCCGCCCTGCTGGGCGTGGCCCTCGCTGGCGCGCTGGTCGCTGACCAGGCTGCAGCGCCTGCCGCTGCCGCCGCCCCTGCCGCTGCCATCAAGGCTGTCCCTTACCCCAAGGACGCCATGATCATCGACGATTTCGAGGGCCTGGGCGTGTCCAAGCTCAAGACCGGCTGGTATGCCGGCTGCGACACCAACAACCTGGGCAGCAAGCTTGAGCCCCAGCCCTTCAAGGTGGCTGATGGCGGCGCCCCCCTGACCCCGGGCCATAGCGGCCGCATCTTCGGCCACTTCGGCAAGAACCAGGCTCCCTGGCCCTATGCCCAGCTCTCGCTGGACTTGAAGAGCCCCAAGGCGGGCATCGACATTTCCGGCTACAAGGCCATCAGCTTCTGGGCCAAGGGCGACATGAAGAACTACAAGGTCACCCTGGTGCGCGATGCTGTCACCGACTATGCCGATTTTGCGGCCCCCTTCTTCGCTGGGAAGCAGTGGAAGCAAGTGGTCATCGCCTTCTCTGACTTCAGCCAGCCCAGCGACTGGGGCAAGAAGATCCCGGCCGGCTGGAAGGACGTGAATCAGGTCAAGTGGGGCCCCATCTATAATGATGTCGATTTCGACATGTCGATCGACGACATCGCCCTGCTCAAGGAAGTCCCGGTCAAGAAGTAAGCCTGGCCGACAAGGCAAAGGAGCCCCGCCGCAAGGCGGGGCTCTTCTGTTTCTGGCATCTCTCTGGAAGCCATGAGCCCCATGCCCCACAATCTGCCCCTGCTGGGCGCTGCGCCCTTCGCGCTGCTGCTGCTAAGCATCGCCCTGCTGCCGCTCATCCCCAAGGCCTCGGCCTGGTGGGCGCGCGAGCAGAGCCAGCTCTTGGCCTGCCTGCTGGCCGCCGCAGCCGGCGCCCTGCTCTACGCCCTGCCCAGCGGGGATTGGGGCCGGCTCTGGCAGAGCGCCCTGCAGTATGCGGCCTTCATGGCGCTCTTGGGCGCGCTCTACACCATCAGCGGCGGCATCCATGTGCAGGGGGGCTTGAGCGGCCGCCCGGGGTCCAACACCCTGCTGCTCTTGATCGGCGCCCTGCTGGCCAATGTGCTGGGCACCACCGGGGCCAGCATGCTGCTCATCCGGCCCCTGCTCAGGGCCAACCAGCACCGCAAGCACCGGGCCCATGTCGCCATCTTCTTCATCTTCATCGTCAGCAACACCGCTGGCCTGCTCACGCCCTTGGGCGACCCGCCGCTCTATCTCGGCTTCTTGAGGGGCGTGCCCTTTGCTTGGACCCTGCGCCTGCTGCCGGAATGGCTGCTGGTGCAGGGCCTGTTGCTGGCGGCCTTCTACCTGCTCGACCGTCACTGGGCCGAGGCGCAGGCGAGGACCCTAGCGCCGCGCCCGCGCCTGCGGATAGAGGGCCTCATGAACTTGGAGCTGCTCATCTGCGTGCTGGCCCTGGTGGCTTGGCTGGGCACTGGGCTGCGGGCTTTGGGCCTGGGGCCAGAGGCGGAGAGCCTGGCTGAGCAGGGCATCCAGGTGCTGGCTTTTTCGGCCCTGGCCTGGGCCTCCTTCAAGGCCACCCCGCCGCGCATCCATGCCGCGAACCATTTCAGCTTCACTCCTCTGCGCGAGGTGGCCATCCTCTTCTTCGGCATCTTTGGGGCCATGATCCCGGTGCTGGCCATGCTCTCTTTCGCGGGCGCAGGCCATGGCGGCCAGCGGCCCTGGCAGGCTTTCTGGCTGAGCGGCGGCCTTTCGGCCTTCTTGGACAGCGCGCCCGCCTACTTGGCTTTCGCCACCTTGGCTGCAGCAGAGAAGGGCCTGGCCGCCAGCGACCTGGGCGCCCTGGCTCAGGCTGCCCCGCAGATGCTGGCCGCCATATCCTGCGGCGCTGTCCTCTTTGGCGCAGCCACCTACATCGGCAATGCGCCCAACCTGATGGTCAAGGCCATCGCTGAAGAGCGCGGGGTGCGCATGCCCGGCTTCGCGGGATTCATGCTGTGGAGCCTGGCTTTCCTGGCGCCCCTGCTCTTGCTGGCGACCCTTCTCTTCTTCATCTGAGCAACCGCCGGGCCGGGGCCTGCGTAAGCCATGTCAGGAGGGCATCATGGCCATGGATTTCACGCGCTACAAGCAATTGAACGACGAGAAGCCCAATGCTGGCCCCATCGAGGGCGCCACCGTGAAGGCCGAGTACATCAACGGCGGCTGCGGGGATGGCTACACCCTGTACCTGGTGCTGGATCAGGGCCGCATCACCAAGGCCAGCTACACCACCACGGGCTGCGGATTCGGCGTGGCCGCCCTGGAGACCGTGGTCAGCCTGGTCAAGGGCCTGAGCCTTGAGCAGGCCGCGGCGCTCACGCCCCAGGACATAGACAGGGCCTTCGAATTCCCTGAGAAGCGCAAGAATTATCCCCAGTCCGCTTGGGAGGCCCTGCAAGAGGCGCTGAAGGCTGCCCGCGCCCTGCCAGCATGAGGGAAAGGTTTGAGCTCAAGAGGGCCCTGCTCTGGCAGGGCCTTTTTTTATGCTATTTTTGCGGCGCAAAATGCGGAACCAGGCTTGATTTTCGGGCGTCATGCTTTAGAGTATAGGCTTCATCGAGACGCCATGAAAAAGACCATCCTCCTCAGCATAGCCCTGCTGGCCGCGCCTGCCCTCTTCGCGGCCGAGATCACCTTGAGCGCCCGGGTCGACCGAAACAAGGTCGAGCTGGGAGACACTCTCTATTACCAATTGGCCTTTGGCTTGAGCGGCCAGACCCAATTCCAGCCCCAGGTGGACACGCCCAAATTCGACGGCTTCCAGGTCACCGGGCCCAGCCAGGCCCAGAACCTGCAGTGGGTCAACGGCACGGTCACCCAGACCATCACCGGCACCTGGACCCTGGTGCCCGTGCGCTCCGGCAAGCTCACCATCCCGGCAGTGCGCGCCACGCTCAAGGACCCCTCGGGCGACAAGGCGGCCGAGGCGCCAGCCATCACCATCACCGTGGCGCGGGGCCATAGCTTCACCCTGCCCCCCACGCCCACGGCCGCGCCCACCCCTTATGGCCTGCAGGCCCCGCCCGCGGATGAGGACCTGCGGCCCATCAAGCCCGACCTGGGGCCGCCCTGGCTCAGGCTCGGCATCATCGCCGCCGCCTTCTTCATCATCATGGGCCTGATCCTCTGGCTGGCTCTCAGGCCCAGCAAGCCGGCGCCCCTGCCGGTGGTGCGCGACCCGGGCCAGCTGGCCCTGCAGGAGCTGGAGCGCTTGCGGCCGCTCTTGGCGCAAGGCCGCGAGGCGGAGTACTTCTTGGGCGCGGCCAAGGCCCTGCGCGCCTACCTGGCCCAGCGCCTGCGCGTGGACGAGCCCGAGCCCACGCTCTTCGCCCTGCGCCGGGCCGGGCAGAAGCGCCTGGCCGTGGCGGGCCAGCCCGGCGAGGGCCTGGACGCCTGCATCGACATGCTGGCGCGCGCCCTCTACGCCAAGGAGCGGCCCGAGCCGAAGGAATCCGCGGCGTTCCCCGACCAGGCGCGCGCGCTGGTGCTGCTGTTCGAATCCATCCTAGGATGACCCTGTCCGACCTTGAGGAGGTTCAATGAGCGACAAGAAGCTTTCCGCAAAAGGCAAGGAGGCCCGCGAGGCCTTCCAGCAGGTGCTGGCAGAGATGGGCAAGGTGGTGGTGGGCCAGGAGGAGATGTGCTCCAGCCTGTTGCTGGGCCTGCTCACCGGCGGCCATGTGCTGCTGGAGGGCCTGCCCGGCCTGGCCAAGACCCTGGCAGTGAGGAGCTTCGCCGCCAGCCTCTCGGCCAAGTTCACGCGCATCCAGTTCACGCCCGACCTGCTGCCCGCTGACCTGGTGGGCACGCGCATCTACAACGCCAAGACCGGCGAGTTCACCACCGCCCGCGGCCCGCTCTTCGCCAACCTGGTGCTGGCCGACGAGGTGAACCGCGCCCCGGCCAAGGTGCAGTCGGCTTTGCTCGAGGCCATGCAGGAGAAGAGCATCACCCTGGGCGGCGAGACCTGGCAGCTGGAGGAGCCCTTCCTGGTGCTGGCCACCCAGAACCCGGTGGAGACCGAGGGCACCTACCCCCTGCCCGAGGCCCAGGTGGACCGATTCCTCTTCAAGGTGCGGGTGGGCTATCCCAACAAGGATGAGGAGTACGAGATATTGCGGCGCGCGCATGGGCTCAACCCGGCTGAGTCGGGCAAGCCGGTGCTCAGGCCCAAGCAGGTGCTGGAATACCGCGAAGAGGTGGCCGAGGTGCACCTGGAGGACAAGGTGATGCGCTACCTGGTGGACCTGGTGCTGGCCACCCGCAGGCCCGGTGACTTCGGCCTGGACAAGCTCAAGCCGCTCATCCAGTACGGCGCCAGCCCGCGCGCCTCGCTGGCCCTGGCCGCTGCTGGCCGCGCCCAGGCATTGCTGGAGGGCCGCGGCTTCGTGGCCCCCGACGACGTGCGCTCGGTGGCTCACCGCGTGCTGCGCCATCGCGTGATCCTGAGCTATGAGGCCGAGGCCGAGTCCATGGACGCCGACAGCATCATCGACCAGGTGCTGGCCAAGGTGAAGGTCCCCTGAGCCGCGCCGAGGCATCCATGCCCACCCAAGACCTCTTCAAGCACATCCACCGCCTTGAGATCGTCTCCCGCCGCCTGGTGCAGACCATGCTGGCAGGGAACTACTTGAGCGCCTTCCACGGCCAGGGCCTGGAATTCGAGGAGGTGCGCGAGTACCAGATCGGGGACGAGGTGCGCAGCATCGACTGGAACGTGACCGCGCGCCAGGGCCGGCCCTTCGTCAAGGTCTTCCGCGAGGAGCGCGAGCTCACCGTTCTCTTCGCCGTGGATGTCTCGGGCTCCTCGTCCTTCGGCAGCCGCGGCAGCAGCAAGCGCGAGCTGGCCGCCCGCCTGGTGGCGGCCCTGGGCCTGGCCGCGGCCGGCAACGGGGACCGCGTGGGCCTGCTGCTCTTCAGCGACAGGGTCGAGCTGGCCCTGCCCGCCCGCCGAGGCCGCGCCGCGGTGCTGCGCGCCGTGCGCGAGGTGCTCAAGCATCCCGCCCAGGGCCGCGGCACCCTCTTTGGCCCGGCCGCCCGGCGCCTGAGCAGCCTGGGCCGGCGCGGCGCCATCGTCTTCTGGCTCTCGGACCTGATGGCCCCCGATGCCGAGGAGGCCCTGGGCGCGGCCAATGTGCGCTACGACGTGGTGGCCTGCCGCCTGCACGACCCCCTGGAATGGGAGCTGCCCGCGGGCATGGGCCTGCTGGCCTGCGCCGACCCGGAGTCGGGCGAGCGCTACCTGCTGGACACGGACTCGCGCTCGGCCCGCAGGGCCTGGGCCGAGCGGGGGCAGGCCTGGCGCAGCGAGTGCCAGCGCATGCTGCGCGGCCGCCAGATCGACAGCCTCGAGCTGGCCACCGACCAGGACATCAGCGAGCCCCTGCTCCGCTTCTTCAAGGCGCGCGAGCGCCGCGTCCGCTAACAGCAAGAGGACCATGCCTTCCTTGAGCGACATCCTGGCTTGGCGCCAATATGAGTGGGGCAGCCCCCAGTTTTTGTGGCTGGGCTGGCTGCTGCTGGCCCTGGTCCTGTGGGGGCCCCTGCGCTACCTCTTGGCCCGCCGCTGGGCCCTGCCGCTGGCCCTGCGCGGCCAGGGCAAGCGCCGGGCGCCCCTGCCTGGCCGGCCGGTGGGCGGCCTGGGCCGCAGGCTCTTCTGGCTGCCCGGGCTGCTGGCGCTGGCCGGCCTGGCCCTGCTCTGGCTGGCCCTGCTGCGCCCGCAGAAGGTGACCAGCAGCAGCGAGCACAGCGCCCAGGTCATCGACGTGATGCTGGCCCTCGACATCTCGGGCAGCATGCAGTCGGCGGACGTGCTGCCCAGCCGCGTGCAGGGCGCCAAGACTGCGCTCAAGGGCTTCGTGGACGGCTTGCAGGGCGACCGCGTGGGCCTGGTGGTCTTCGCGGCCAAGGCCTTCACCCAGTGCCCGCTCTCGCTGGACCACGGGGTGGTCAAGTACTTCATCGACCAGGTGACCCTGGGCGAGACCGTGCGCGTGGACGGCACGGCCATCGGCGACGCCCTGCTCACCGCCGTGGAGCGCCTCACCCGCGAGCCGGGGCGCAACTCGGTGATCGTGCTGGCCACCGATGGCGACAACAACGCGGGCATCGACCCGCGCAAAGCGGCCGAGGTGGCGGCCGCCGCAGGGGTCAAGGTCTACACCATCGGCATCGGCCAGCGCGGCGGCTATGACACCGTGGTGCGGGGGCCCTTTGGCATGGCCCAGCGGGTGCATTTTGAGGAGCCCGACGAGGGCCTGCTCACCACCATCGCCAGCGAGACGGGCGGCCGTTACTGGCGGGCCACCGATGCCGGCAGCCTCTCCGCGGTCTATGACGAGATCTCAAAGCTTGAGAAGCGCGAGGTCAAGGTGCGCGCCCGCCGCGACGCCGAAGAGCACTTCTATCCCTTCCTGCTGGCCGGGGCCCTGCTCCTGGGCCTGGGCCTGCTGGCCCGCCTGCGCGTGAGGAACACCCTGTGATCCCGTTCCCCCACGACAACCTGCTGCACCCGGAGAGCCTGTCCTGGGCCTGGGGCCTGGGCGCCTACCTGCTGCTCTCGGCTTGGCTCGGTTGGCGCATGGCGCGGGCGCACCGCCGGGCCGTGGAGCGCCCCTTCAACCGCCAGCAGGGGCCCTTCTTCGCGCCCTGGCGCTTGGCGCTCAAATGGCTGCTGCTCACGGCCGGCCTGGCGCTCTTGCTGCTGGCCCTGCTGGTGCCGCAGGGCGAGCCGCAGAAGGTGGAGAGCGAGCAGAGCGGCGCGGACGTGGTGCTCTGCGTGGATGTCAGCCGAAGCATGTACACCCAGGATGTGCACCCGGACCGGCTGGGCCTGGCCAAGCAGGCCCTGGGCGCCTTCATCGACCGTCTGGGCGGCGACCGGGTGGGCATCGTGGCCTTTGCCGGCGACGCGGTGCTGGCCTGCCCCTTCACCACCGACTATGAGACCGCCCATCTCTTCCTCGACAAGCTGGATGGCGACTCGGTGCCCGAGGATGGCACCGGCCTGGGCCCCGCCCTGGCCGCCTGCCTGGACCGCTTCGCCTTCGAGCCCAACCGGGGCCGGCTCATCGTGCTGGCCACGGACGGCGAGGACCTGGCCGGCGAGGACACCGATGCAGAGGCCCGGCGCTGCGGCGAGGCCAGCACCCCGGTCTTTGCCTTGGGCATGGGCACTGACCGCGGGGGCACTGTGCCGGGCGAGCGCGATGCCTTCGGCCGGGTGCTGGCCAAGGTCTACCACGGCCAGCCCGTGGTCTCGCGCCGCGACCCCTCCACCCTAGAGCGGGTGGCCCAGCTCTCGGGCGGAGAATACCTCTCTGGCGACAGCGCCGAGGCAGCGGGCCGCGCCATCGAGCGCCTGCGCCAGCTCAAGCAGGGCCGGGCCAAGGCGCCGGACCGCTGGGTTCGCGACCCGCTCTACCAGCAGCCCCTGCTCTGGGCCCTCATCCTGCTGCTCGCAGAGGCCCTCATCCCCCTGCAGGGCGGAGGCCTGCGCCACGCGCTGGCCATGGCTGGCCGCGGGCTGGCTGGCCTGGCGGGCCTCATCCGCCGCCGCCGCGGCTGGGGCAAGGCTGGCATGCTGGCCCTGCTGCTGCTGGCCGCGCGGGCCAGGGCCTTCAGCCTGGACCCAGGACGCTCAGAGTATGACCAGGGCAACCAGGCCTACCGCAGCAGCGACTTCAAGGCCGCGGCATCCTATTACCGGGACAGCCTGGGCCAGGACGCCAGCCGCGAGCAGGCCCAGTACAACATGGGCAACGCCTTCTACCGCCAGGGCGACTACCCCAGCGCGGCCCAGGCCTATGAGGATGCGCTCAAGCTGGACCCCAAGGACGAGGACGCGGCCCACAACCTTGAGCTGGCCCGCCAGCACATGCAGGACAAGGACAAGAAGGACGACAAGAAGGATGACAAGGACAAGAAGGACAAGCAGGGCGGCAAGGACAAGCAGGACGGCAAGGGCGGCCAGGGCAAGGACCAGCAGGGCAAGGGCGGCCAGGGCAAGGATCAGGACCAGCAGCGCTCCAGCCAGGCCAAGTCCAAGCTCAACAAGGATGAGGTGGCGGCCATGATGCGCATGCTCAAGAACGACCGCCAGCGCTATGACCAGGCCTTTCAGCCGCTCAAGAAGAAGCAGCAGCCCAGCCAGGACCCCATGGAGCAGATGTTCGAGCAGATGACCGGCATGCCCATGAACCCCAAGCCGGCGCAGGCTGGCCCAGAGAAGAAGGATTGGTGAGGCGCAAGAAGATTGACGCCCCAGGCCCCAGACGATAACCTTTGTGCAGCGAACCCATGAAAAGGCCTCTTGAGGCCTTTTTCATTTGGAGGCCCATTGAAGCCCTTGCGCGCAGCCCTGCTGCTGCCCTGCCTGCTGCTGCCCCTGGCAGCCGCGGCCAAGATAGACTTTCAGGATGGCCCGCTGGGGGACATAGGCGGCTTGGCCCAGGTGAAGGTGCCCAAGGGCTGGAAGTTCGTGCCCGCGGGCTCCTGCAAGGAGTTCTTGGGCCAGACCGGCAACCTGGCCAGCGGCCAGGAGAAGGGCGTGCTGATAGAGGCTGAGCGCCAGGACGGCATGTGGGTCATCTTTGAATGGCAAGGCATCGGCAATGTGGCGGGCGCGGGCAAGGAGAGGCTGGATGCAGACAGCCTGTGGGCCCAGCTGCAGGAGGGAGCCAAACAGTCCAATGCCGAGCGCGAGCAGCGCGGCTGGGATCCCGTGGACCTGCTGGGCTGGGGAGCCAAGCCCGAATACGACCCCCAGGCCCAGCGCCTGGGCTGGTCCTTGCGCTTGAGCAGCAAGGGCAGGCAGTTCGCCAACATGCATGCCCGCCTGCTGGGTCGCCGCGGCGTGATGAAGGTGGTGCTGGCTGCTGAGGATGGCCAGCAGGCCAGACAGATGGCGCGCCTCAAGCAGGTGCTGGCCGGCTTCAGCTTCAAGCCTGGCAGCCGCTATTCAGACTGGCGGCCGGGTGACAAGGCGGCCCCAGGCGGCCTGGCGGCCCTCATCTTGGGCCGGCCGCCGGCCAAGAGCGGGCTCTTTGGCGGGCTGGGGCTGGCCCTGGCCTCTTGCGGGGTCTTGGGGCTGGGGTATTGGGGGCTGAAGCGCAAGCATAGGGCTGCCCGTTCTGGGCCTGCATGAAAAAAGCCCAGCGGTCTTGCCGCCAGGCTCTTGCATCTTGCTCTCATGTGCCGCTCTACTCGGCTTTCTTGCCAGGGGCGTAGTTCTCGTAGACCACCACAGGGAAGGGGAGCGCTGCCAGCTGGTCCTCGATGGCCGGCTTGGCCTCGTCCCAGCCCAGCTTGCCCAGGCCCGCGCCCAGGCGCGTGAGCGCCAGGCCCTGGATGCCCAGCTCCTTGTGGTGGCGCTGCAGCTCGTGTAGCGCGCGGTTGACATGGCTCTGCTTGGCCTTGGACCCCTCGTCGCGGATGAAGAGCTGCAGCAGGGACTTGGCCGGGTTGCGCCACATCCAGTACTCGCCGGCCCTGGGCCGGCTGGACTTGAGGTGCTGGCGGAACTCCTTGTACATCTCGGGATAGGCCTGGCGCAGGGTGAGCCCCAGGCCGACCTTGAAGTCGTCATCGGTGCTGACGCCGTGGGCGATGACCGGCATCTTGGTGTAGAGGATGTCGCCGTTGACATACTTGATCATGTTTGCCTCCTGTCTTCTTGCGGACTGAAGATGATACCGCAAGCAGGGGCGCGCGCAAGGGGAATCCATGGCTGATGAGCTGGTCTATTCGACCCATCCTGAGCTGTTCATGAAGGCCCAGTCCCAGGGCCAGCCCGGCGGCCTGCCTCCTGGCGGGCAAGAGGTGCGCCTGCGCCGCGAGAAGCAGGGCCGCTCCGGCAAGACGGTGACCGCGCTCTTCGGCTTTCAGGCCAGCGACAGGCAGTGCGATGAGCTGGGCAAGGCCCTGCGCAAGGCGCTGGGCACGGGCGGCACGGCCAAGGCTGGCCGGGTGGAGCTGCAGGGCGACTGCCTGGACAAGGCGCGCGCGGCCCTGGAGAAGCTGGGCTACAAGCCCAGGCAGGCGGGGGGCTGATGGCGCTCTACGTCTCAGACATGGATGGCACCCTCTTCAGCGGCCTCACCGGCCTGCTGCCGGCCCACGGCGACCGACTGGCCGCCCTGGTGGCGCGCGGCCTGCCCTTCACGGTGGCCACGGCCCGCACCCTGCCCTCGGCCCTGCACGGGCTGGGGCCGGTGAAGCCGCGCCTGCCGCTCATCGTCAACAATGGCGCCCTGGTCATCAGCCCAGAGGGCGAGATCCTGCATGAGGCCGGCATGAGCGCGGCCCAGGGCGGGTGCATCCTGCAGTTCCTCAAGGCCCTGGAGCTGCCCTTTGTGGCCGTGCCCACGGCAAGCCATAGCCACAACCGCTACTGGTGGAAGCGGCCCGGCCCCAGCACCATGGACCTCTTGGTGGCCAGCCACGGCGACCAGCCGGACTTCATCCCCATGCCCGAGCATGGGCTGCCGGCCGAGCAGGCTTGGGCCAGCATCAGCTGCAGCGGCCACAAGGAGCTGATGAAGCCGGTGCTGGCCTTCGCGCGCGGCCTGCCGGGCGTGCAGGCCGACCTCATGGATGACCCCTACCAGAGCGAGGTGCAGGTGGTCTTCTTCCAGCATGCCGAGGCCAACAAGGGCAGCGCCCTGCGCTGGCTCTGCGAGCACCTGGGCCAGCCCTGCGCCGACGCCACTGTGTTCGGCGACGGGCTCAATGACCTGAGCCTCTTCGAGGCCGCGGGCTACGGCGTGGCCGTGCCCAGCGCCGGGCCGGCCCTGCGGGCGCTGGCCGATGCCTGCCTTGAGCCGGGCGAGAGCGTGGTCGACTACCTGGAGGCCCGCTTTGGGCGCTGAGGCTGGCATGCGGCGCGAGGCCGTCGCCTTCATCTTGGACCATCCCAAGAATCCCGAGAACATCGGCCTGGCAGCGCGGGCCATGGCCAACTTCGGCTTCATGCGCCTGCGCCTGGTGGCGCCCGAGGGGCTCGACCAGGCCCGCCGCATCGCCCGCCACGGCGCCGCGGTGGTGGAGCAGGCCCAGGTCTTTGACACCCTGGAGCAGGCCCTGGCCGATTTGACCGTGGTGCTCACCACCACCGGGCTCAAGGAGCTGGTGGGCGAGGAGCCGCTCTTGCCCGGCCCGGCGGCCCGCTGGCTGGCTGAGAGCAGCCAGGCCGGCCCGGTGGGCCTGCTCTTCGGCTGCGAGCGCATCGGCCTGACTGCGGCCCAGGTGCTGCTGGGCGACCGCATCTGCCGCGTGCCCACCTGGCCCAACTGCCCCAGCATGAACCTGAGCCATGCTGTGGGCCTCTTCGCCTGGGAGCTCAACCAGGCCACGGGCAGCGTGGGCACCCTGCCCGCCGAGCCGCCCGCCACCTGGTCTGAGAAGCGCCTGGCCCTGGACAAGCTGGGCCAGGCCCTGCAGGCGCTCGATCTGAGGCCCGAGGGCCGGCGCCAGGCCCTGCTCTTGGGCCTCAAGGAGTTCCTGGACCGGCGGGCCATGTCGCAGGGCGACGCCAAGTACGTGCTGCAGGGCCTCAACCTGCTGATCAAGCGGCTGGGGGAGATGAAGCAGTGAAAGAAAGGGCGGCCTGTGAGGGCCGCCCTTTCTTTCACTGCTGGTTGAGCCAGTCACTTGGTGACGTAGGCCTGCAGCTTCTCGAACTTGTCGAAGGGCCGCTTGTCCGTGCTCACGCGGCCATGCCTGGCCAGCACCGCCAGCTCCTCGCCGGTGGGCTCGCCGTGGTAGAGGCTGGGTGTGAAGTGCTCCAGGTCCACGCCCTTCTTGGCCAGGCTGGCTTTGCCAGCTGCCATGCGCTTTAAGTTGATGGGCGACAGGCTGGCCATGCGGTAGGTCCAGCCCATGCCGAAGCAGGGCATGTCCACGCGCGCGGTGGCGATGTGGGGGAAGACGCTGCCCAAGGTCTTGCGGATGGTGGCGAAGCTCTCGGGGAAGAGGAAGTAGTTGTCGGTGTGGATGGAGAGCAGGCCGCCCTTGGTGAGACGGCTGGCGCAGAGCTGGTAGAACTCATGGGTGTAGAGCATCTTGCTGGGGCCGTGGGGCTCTGTCAGGTCCACCACCAGCACGTCGAAGCTCTCGCTGTTGTCCTGAAGCCACTTGCGGGCGTCCTGGTACACGACCTCCACGCGCGGGTCCTGCAGCGCCTTGCGGATGGCCGGGTAGTGCTTGCGGCAGAAGTCCACCACGCCCTTGTCGATCTCGACCATCAGTATCCGCTTGAGCCCCTTGAGCTTGACCGCCTCCTCGATGGCGAAGCAGTCGCCGCCGCCGATGATGAGCAGGCTCTCGGCCTTGGCGTGCGCCAGCAGGGGGGCGCTCACCAGGTACTGGTGGTAGCGGTTCTCGTCGCCCTCGCTGATCTGGATCTTGCCGTCCAAGAAGAGCAGGGTGCCGAAGGTGCCGCTCTTGAAGATCTCCATGCTCTGGAAGGGGGTCTTGCCCTTGAAGAGGCTCTGGCCCCGGTAGACGTGGCCGAAGTCATTGTTGACCCATTCGGTCTTGATGCTGCTCACGGTTCGCTCCAAGCGGGCGGGTGGTGGTTGGGCGGTCAGGTGCGGGTGTTATAGCCTCTGAAGGGCCCGGGGGCAAGCCAAAAGCGCACGATTGACCCGCGGGCCGCGATGCCAGAAGATACAGGGATGTGACCTGTTCGTGATGCTGGGCAGGCATGATAGGAGCCCCCTTTCATGCCCGCTCGAGGAGACCCATGCCCGAACTCACCCCAGACCTCTACATCAACCGCGAGCTCTCCTGGCTGGAATTCAACCAGCGCGTGCTCGACGAGGCCAAGGACCCCAGCCAGCCCCTGCTGGAGCGGGTCAAGTTCCTGGCCATCGTCAGCAGCAACCTGGATGAGTTCTTCGAGATCAGGGTGGGCGGCCTCAAGCAGCAGGATGAGGCGGATGGCGACTTCCGCAACCCGGACGGCCTGACCCCCCGCCAGCAGCTGGCCCAGATAAGCCTGCGCGCGCACCAGATGGTGGATGAGCAGTACCAGCTGTGGCAGGGTCAGCTCTGCCCGGCCCTGCGCGCCGAGGGCCTGCACTTCTTGACCCTCAAGGACCTGGGCGCGGCGGACAAGGCCTGGGCGGAGCGCTTCTTCGACGAGCAGGTGGCCCCGGTGCTCACGCCCATGGCCATCGACCCGGCCCACCCCTTTCCGCAGCTGCCCAACAAGTCCATCAACCTGGCGCTGGTGCTGCTGCAGAAGGACCCCTCGAGCGGCGAGAGCGTGGAGCGCCTGGGCCTAGTGCCCGTGCCCCAGGCCATGCCGCGCTTCATCACCCTGCCCGAAGGGGCCGGCAAGGGCGCCCGCAAGGAGCCCCGCTACATCTTCCTGGCCGACCTGATGCGCTTCTGCGTGGGCCGGCTCTTCCCGGGCCGCGAGTGCGCCGGGGCCTGGGGCTTCCGCATCACCCGCAACAGCAACCTGTACCTGGACGAGGACGAGGCCGAGAACATCTTGGACAGCCTGGAGGCCGAGCTGAAGCGCCGCAAGAAGGGCGCGGCCGTGCGGCTGGAGGCCCACAAGGGCATGCCGCTCTTCGCCCTGGGCAGCCTGATGCTGGCCTTGGGCCTTGAGCGCGAGGACGTCTACGAGGTGGACGGCCCGGTCAACCTGCACCGCCTGATGGCCCTCACCCAGCAGATCGACCGGCCCGACCTCAAGGACCTTCCCCTGCAGCCCCGCGTGCTCGAGCTGCCCGCCACCGACCATGACGCGCTCTTCGACCTGATCCGCGAGGGCGACATCCTGCTGCACCACCCCTATGAGAGCTTTGGCACGGTCACTGACTTCATCACCCGGGCCGCCGAGGACCCCAAGGTGCTGGCCATCAAGCAGACCTTCTACCGCACCAGCGGCGACTCGCCCATCGTGCGGGCCCTCATCCAGGCCGCCGAGAAGGGCAAGCAGGTGACGGTGCTGATGGAGCTGAAAGCCCGCTTCGACGAGGAGAACAACATCCACTGGGCCCGCGAGATGGAGGAGGCGGGCATCCATGTGGTCTATGGGCTGGTGGGCTACAAGACCCATTGCAAGCTGGCCCTGGTGGTGCGGCGGGAGGGCGGCGAGCTCAGGCGCTACGCCCATCTGGGCACCGGCAACTACAACCAGACCACGGCCCGGCTCTACACCGACTTAGGGCTCTTCACCTGCCGCGAGAGCATCGGCCGCGACGTGGCCTCGGTGTTCAACCTGCTCACCGGCTTCACCGGGCCGGACGCCGTGCCTCAAATGGAAAGCCTGCTGGTGGCCCCCTTGGGGCTCAAGGAGGGCATCTTGAGCCGCCTGGCGCGCGAGGCGCAGAACGCCCGCGCCGGCTTGCCTGCCCGGGTGGTGGCCAAGATGAACGCCCTGGTGGACCCTGAGGTCATCGCCGGGCTCTACCAGGCCAGCCAGGCCGGGGTGGCCATCGACCTGATCGTGCGTGGCATCTGCTGCTTGAAGCCCGGCCTGCCCGGGCTCTCCGAGAACATCCGCGTGCGCAGCATCGTGGACCGCTTCCTCGAGCATTCTCGGGTCTACTACTTTGAGAGCGGCGGGCAGCCCGAGGTCTGGGCTGGCAGCGCAGACTGGATGCCGCGCAACTTCCAGCGGCGGGTCGAGGTGCTCTTCCCCATCCTGGATGAGGGCCACCGCAAGAGGGTGATCGCTGACATCCTGGCCACCGGGCTCTGCGACAATGTGAAGGCCAGGGTGATGCATGCCGACGGCAGCTGGGGCCGCTGCGCTCAGCCGGGCGCTGAGCCGCCGCTGCGCAGCCAGGCCCTGCTGATGGCCGCCGCGGCCAGCCGCAGCCAGCCCGGCCTGGAGCTGCCGCCCATCGCCCTTGCTCGGCGCGAGGCTTCATGATCCCAAAGCTCGCCCTCTTGAGCCTGCTGGCCTGCCTGCCCCTGGCGCTCCAGGCCGATGGCTTGACCTTGACCGCTGAGCCTTCTGAGCGGCCCTTTGTCGCAAGCACCCTGCAGGCCATGGGCGACTTCGGGCTCACGCCGCTCGACTGGCGCTGGCATGATCTGGCCTACCTGGCGCCCGAGGCTGTGGGCCTGGCGGTGCTCTTGCACAATGACATCCCGCTCTATGACAAGATGGCCCTGGGAGACGCCCGCAAGCCTTGGCTGGACCACAGCATGCCCGCGGTCTCGTCGCTGGGCGACGGCTTCATCGAGTTCGCGGGCGCGGCCCTGGCTGACAAGCTGGGCGACGCTCGCATGGCCCGCACCTCGGCCGTGGCCATGCAGGGCCTGGCCGTGGTGGCGGTGTATTCCACGGTGCTCAAGACCGCGGCGTGGAGCAACCGGCCCAGCCAGGATGACACGGCCCACCGCTTCTGGGACTTCAGCCAATCCAGCACCGGCTTCCCCTCAGGCCATGCCTTCTCAGCCTTCTGCGTGGCCGAGGTCTATGGCGCGGAATACGGGCGCTGGTGGACCTATCCCTTCGCCTGCCTGGTGGCCTATTCGCGCATCTACAACCAGGCCCACTGGCCCTCAGATGTCTATGCCGGCACCCTGCTCGGCATCGCGGCCGGCTGCCAGGCGCGCCAGGCCGCGGAGAGCTCTGGCCCGCCCGCCATCCACCTGAGCCAGGCCCTGGGCTCTGGCACCCCGCTCTTGGTGGCTGATGCGCATTTCTGAGCACCGCCGCGCCGCCCTGCTGCTGGCCTGCCTGGGCCTGGCCGCCAGCCTGCAGGCCTGGCAAGACCCCTTTGATTCCTGGTCCGCCAATGGCTATGCCCAAGGCTTGCTCATCGCCCGGCCGCAAGATGGCCAGGCACCGGCCGGCCGCCTGGACAGCCAGGGCGACAATGCCACGGGCTGGTGCCAGGACGGCCTAGCCTTGCGCCATCTTGAATTGAGCTTGTCTGGCCCCCTGGGCTGGCAAGATTGGTCAGCCACGGCCGCGGTCTTCACTGACTTGAATGCGGTGGGCTTCACCGACCTCTTCCTGCAGTGGCAGCAGGATGGGCTCAAGCTCCGCGCGGGCCAGCTGCGCCTGCCCTTTGGCGATGAGGAGCAGGCCTCGGCCAAGGACATGGTGGCCATCCAGCGCGGCCTCTGCTGGGGCTTCTCCAATTACGGCTCCTTGGGCCCCTGGGGCCTCTCTTGCCTGGCTGAGCGGGGCTGGGGCCTGCGCCTGGACCAGGCCCTGGACCTGGGCAGCGCGCATGCCTCCCTGCAAGCGGGCGGCTTTGATGCCGGGGGAGGGGATTACAATGCCGGCATCGTGGGCCTGGCCCGCGCGCAGGCCGCCTGGCAGCAGGGCGCCTTCAGCGCCCAGGCCGGCGCCTCGGGCAGCCTGGGCCGCAGCACCCTGGCGGTGCCCAGCTATGGCTATGCGCCGCTGGGAGCGCAGAGCCCCAATGCAAGCCCCTGGGTGGCTGCGAGCGGCCTGGGCGGCCATGGCCTGGTGGAGACCGGCGGCGCGGATGCCCGCCTGGGCCTGGGCCCCCTGCAGGGCCAGGCCGAGGGCCTGCTGCAGTCGCTGGCCGGCCATGAGCGCGGCGGCTTGGCCTTCACCGCCTGGCTGGACCTGCCCAGCTGGGAGGCGCCAAGCCTTCGGCCCTACGCCCGCCTGGAGCAGGCCTTCACCAGCTTCGCCGATGGCGTGCACCAGCCGAACAGCCTCTACCGCCTGGCCACCCTGGGCCTGCGCCTGCCCCTGCCCTGGGCCCTTGAGCTCAAGCTGGAGGGCTTGCAATTCTTGGATGATGATTTCACCGACTTCGGCGGCGGACGCATCTACCAAGCCCAGCTGCAATCCGTGTTCTAACACTCCTTTCCTTTTTCCTTCCCCTTTTTCCGCCTTTCATCCCCAACCCGGAGGAGCCATGACCCAGACCCGATTCGTTCTGCCCCAGTCCGAGATCCCCACCCACTGGGTCAACATCGCGCCGGACTTCCCTGAGCCCATGCTGCCGCCCCTGCACCCGGGCACCAAGCAGCCCGTGAGCCTTGAGGACATGACCGCCATCTTCCCCGAGAGCATCGTGCGCCAGGAGATGAGCCCCGAGCTCTCCATCGCCATCCCTGAGCCGGTGCGCGAGGTCTACGCCCTGTGGAGGCCCACCCCGCTGCTGCGCGCCGTGCGGCTGGAGAAGGCCTTGGACACCCCGGCCCACATCTACTACAAGTACGAGGGCAGCTCCCCGGCCGGCAGCCACAAGCCCAACTCGGCGGTGGCCCAGGCTTATTACAACAAGGAGGCCGGCATCACCCGCATCGCCACTGAGACCGGCGCCGGCCAGTGGGGCAGCTCGCTGGCGCTGGCCTGCAAGATCTTTGGCATCGAGTGCGTGGTCTACATGGTCAAGGTGAGCTACCACCAGAAGCCCTACCGCAAGATGCTGATGGAGACCTGGGGCGCCACGGTGCATGCCAGCCCCAGCAAGAACACCCAGTTCGGCCACAAGGTGCTGAAGGCGGATGAGAACAGCCCCGGCAGCCTGGGCATCGCCATCAGCGAGGCCATCGAGGACACCGTCACCCACCCCGGCACCAAGTACGCCCTGGGCAGCGTGCTGAACCACGTTTGCCTGCACCAGACCGTCATCGGGCAGGAGACCATCCGCCAGATGGCCCTGGCCGGCGAGGAGCCGGACCTGGTGGTGGGCTGCGCGGGCGGCGGCAGCAACTTCGCCGGCATCGCCTTCCCCTTCCTGCGCCGCAACCTGAAGGAGGGCAAGAAGACCCGCCTGCTGGCCGTGGAGCCGGCCAGCTGCCCCTCGCTGACCAAGGGCGAGCTGCGCTATGACTTCGGCGACACCGCCATGACCACCCCGCTGATGATGATGTACACCCTGGGGCATGACTTCATGCCGCCCAAGATCCACGCCGGCGGCCTGCGCTACCACGGCATGGCCCCCACCGTGAGCCACGCCTACAAGCAGGGGCTCATCGAGGCCCGGGCCGTGGCCCAGGGCCAGGTCTTCGAGCGCGGCCTGCTCTTCGCCCGCACCGAGGGCCTGGTGCCCGCGCCCGAGAGCGCCCATGCCATCAGCGCGGTGGTGGATGAGGCGCTGGCGGCCAAGGCCGAGGGCAAGAAGAAGGTCATCGTCTTCAACCTCTCGGGCCACGGCCTGCTTGACCTGGCCAGCTATGAGGCCTATCTGACCGGCCATTTGGCGGACTGAGGCCGTTGACGTCATGGCCTGAAAACGCAATAATCAAGGGGACTAGGCGTTTTCTTATGCTCTTGGAGCCTAAATGGCAGATGAGAAGCCCGGACAGCCTGACAGCCTGCTCATCCTGGGCGGCTTAGGGCTGGCAGCCCTGGTGGTGCTGTGCGCAGCCATGGTGCTGCTGGCTTTCCTGTTCCTGAGAGCCCCCCACAACGCCCCCACCCAGACCGTCACCATCACCAATGGCGCGCAGCCGGAGCCTGCCCCGGCTGCGCCGCCCACGGCTCTGCCCAGCCCGGCGCCCAGCCCCTCTGCGCGGCGCAATGTCGCCAATGAGCAGTCGGGCGCGGTGCCCTTCTCCACCAGCATGCCGGGCGCCAGCCACGGCATCCCCCGACGCTCCGACGCCCAAGAGGCGCCCCTGCCCGCCCAGCAGGCCATCGCTGCCGCAGCGATGGCCCCCCTGCCCAAGCCCACAGAGCCCCCGGCGGCCCGCCTGCCCGAGCGCGCTGGCCTCGCCTTGCCCATGGCGCAGGACGCGCCGCTGCCCAACCGCCTGAACCTCATCCACCGCTCAAAGCCTGCCACGCCCGCGGCTTATGCAGGCGCCAGCCCGGCTGCCACGCAAGCCGCAGGCGCTGCCGCTCTGGCGCCCATGGGCGCGGTGCAAGAGGGCAGCCCAGACGCAGCGGGCCAGCAGCTCTCGCAGGCCAAGGACACGCCCTTCAGGGCCCTGCCTGCCGCTCCGGCCCCGGCCAGCAGCCTGCGCCTGTCAGGCCCCCGCGTGCTCAGCACCGCCAAGGTGGGCAGCTTCCGCGCGCTCAAGGGCTTCTTGATGGTGCAGGCCGACCTGGTGCTGGCTAATGCCGGCAAGGAGCCCTTGGACCTCAAGGGCCTGCAGGTCGAGGCAGAGGACAGCGACGGCCTGGGCTACCCCGCCAACCCGGACCTGCTGGCCAGCCAGCTCCTGCCCGAGAGCCTGGCCCCTGGCGCCAAGGCCGCCTGGAGCGTGGTCTTTTTGGTGCCCGATGATGCCGCCATGTCGCGCCTGCACCTGGATGCTGGCGGGCAGAGCGCCGAGCTGGAATTGGCAGCCGCGCGATGAAGCCCCGCCCCGCTGGCCTGCTCTTCGTCATCGATGTGGGCAACACCAACGTGGTGGCGGGCCTCTATCCCCTGCCGGGCAAGCATCCAGCTGCGCTCAAGGCCCCCCTGGCTGCCTGGCGCTTCGCCACCGACCGCAGCAAGACCACGGATGAGTACCAGAGCCTGCTGCGCGACTTCCTGCGCCAGTCCGGCATCGCGCCCTCCCGCGTGAGGGGCGCCATATTGGCCTCGGTGGTGCCGGCCCTGGTGCCGGTGATGGAGGACCTCTGCCGCCGCCTCTTCGGCCTGCCCCTGCTGGTGGTGGGCCCCGAGCTGGACTTGGGCCTCGCCATCGCCACCCTCGACCCGCGCGAGGTGGGCGCCGACCGGCTGGTCAACGCGGTGGCGGCCCATGCCCGCTGGGGCGGGCCGCTGGTGGTGCTCGACTTCGGCACCGCCACCACCGTGGACGTGGTCTCTGCCAAGGGCGCGTACTTGGGCGGCGCCATCGCGCCAGGGGTGCTCATCTCGGCCGAGGCCCTGGCCAGCCGCACGGCCAAGCTGCCGCGCATCGAGATGGAGCGGCCCGCCCGCGCCATTGGCCGCAGCACCATCGAGAGCATGCGCAGCGGCATCTACCATGGCACGGTGGGCCAGGTGCGCGAGCTGCTGGCCCAGGTGCTCAAAGAGCTGGGCGGCAAGCCCAAGGTGGTGGCCACCGGGGGGCTCTCGCGCTGGCTGCCGCTCAAAGAGCTGGGCATCCATGCCATGGCGCCCGACCTGACCCTGGAGGGCCTGTGCCGCATCTGGGCCCGCAACGCCCCCAAGACCAAGCAGGCCTCCCGCAGCCCAAGGGTGAGATGAAGCCATTCACGCTAGCCCTCTTCGCGCTCGCCTCGCTGGCCCTGGCCGGCAGCCTGCCCGCGGCCCATCCCGGCTTCTATGCCGTCAGCGTCACGGGCGACGCCTCCTTCGGCCCCCTGGGCCAGGCGCCGCAGCCGCTCTTGCCCGGCAAGAACCTCTTCACGGGCCATCAGCTGCTGCTGGGCCCCGGCGCCACGGCCCGCTTCAGGGTGGCCGAGCGCTGCGACCTTCAGCTGCTGGGCCCCGCCGAGCTTGCGGTGAAGGCCCTGCGCCTGCACAAGAGCGGCGAGCGCCGCTGGTGGGAGCTGCGCCTGGCCCTGCTCAAGGGCTGCATGGCGGTCGATGACCGATTCAACTTCCGCCAGCCCCTGGACTGGGTGCTGGAGCTGCCCCAAGGCACCCTGCGCCTGCCGCCCAAGGCGCGCTACCTGGTCGAGGCCCAAGGGGCGAGCGAGAGCCTGGGGCTCATCGACGGCCAGGGGCAGGCCCTGGCCGCGCGGCGCGACCTGCTGGGCATGGGCCTGGAGGCCCTGCCCCAGGCGCTGAGCGGCAAGGCTGAGGCCAGCCTGCCCTGCCCGGGCCTGCTGGCCGGGGCCAGCCTGCCGCCCAAGCTGCTGGTGCTGGCCGATGACTTCGACAAGGCGCGCGGCGCGCGGCCGCCCAAGCCGGTGCTGGGGCCGGCCCTGCTCGCGGCGCTCGGCACGCCCAACCTGGCGCTGGCCGACCAGAGCGGCAGCACGCGCCTGGCGCGGCGGGCCCATGCCGCCCTGCACGGCCCCGAGGGCCACGGCCTGGCGCGGCGGGTGGGCCGCGAGCTGGACAGCCGCTGGGTGCTGGTGGCCAACAGCCTGGTGCAAGAGGTGAAGCCCGTGATGCATGGCCGCAAGCGCGGCCCCTGGGTGGAGAAGGCGCGGGCCGAGGCCGAGGTGCTGGACGTGGCCACCGGCGACCTGTTGGCCACCGATTCCGGCGACAGCCGCCTGGCCGTGGCCAAGGGCCAGCGCCGCCAAGATGCCGCCCAAGCCGCCCTGCAGGCCGCTTGCCAGAGCCTGGCGCGCCGCATGGCCTCGCAGCTGGAGAACCTCACCCAGGGCGAGCCGCATGCCCTGCTGGTGCCCCTGGCCGTGGAGGGCGTGGGCACCGACGAGGCGGTGGCCCTGCGCGAGGCCCTCTCGGGCATGGAATCCGTGCAGCGGGTCATCTTCCGCAAGTTCGCCAAGCGCGCGCTCAGGCTGGATGTGCTGCTGCGCGGCCCGCGCGCGGCCTTTGAGGCCCAGCTGGCGGGGCTTAGGCCCGCCGGGCTCATGCTGCAGCCCCAGGGCCAGGACGCCACCGGGAGCCTGGCCTTTGTGATGGCCCCGCCGCCCGCGCCCGCCCCTCTGCCGGTCTCGGGCACCGCCGCCCCAGCGCTCAGCCCGCCTGCCCGTTGACAAGGCTTGGCCGGGGCCCTATCTTGTAGCCTTGCCTTTTGATCCTAGCCGGGAGCCCCCATGAGCGACCTTGACCGCCTGCAAGAAGCCCTGACCTTTGATGATGTGCTGCTCGTGCCCGCCCGCAGCGAGGTGCTGCCCAAGGATGCCGAGCTGGCCACCCAGTTCACCCGCAACGTCAGCGTCAACATCCCCATCGTCTCGGCGGCCATGGACACGGTCACCGAGAGCGCCATGGCCATCGCCCTGGCCCGCGAGGGGGGCATCGGCGTCATCCACAAGAACCTGCCGCCCGCGGAGCAGGCCGCCGAGGTGGACAAGGTGAAGCGCAGCGAATCGGGCATGATCACCAACCCGGTCGTGCTGCCTCCCACCGCCCTGGTCAAAGAGGCCCTGCAGGTGATGCAGCGCTACCGCATCTCGGGCGTGCCCATCACCCAGGATGGCCGCCTGGTGGGCATCCTCACCAACCGCGACCTGCGCTTCCTCAAGCGCGACGACCAGCCGGTCACCGAGCTGATGACCAAGGAGGGCCTGGTCACCGCGCCGGTGGGCACCACCCTGACCCAGGCCCAGGAGATCCTCTACCAGAACCGCATCGAGAAGCTGCCGGTGCTGGACAAGGAGGGCCGGCTCAAGGGGCTCATCACCATCAAGGACATCGAGAAGCGCCTGCGCTATCCCATCGCCTGCAAGGACAAGCTGGGCCGCCTGCGGGTGGCCGCGGCCGTGGGGCCCCACAAGGACATGGAGGCGCGCTGCGAGGCCCTGGTGGCCGCCGAGGTGGACGCCCTGGTGGTGGACACCGCCCATGGCCACAACCTCGAGGTGCTCAAGGCGGTCTCAGCCCTAAAGAAGCGCTACCCCAAGATCGACATCGTGGGCGGCAACGTGGCCACCGCCGAGGGCACCCTGGACCTCATCAACGCCGGCTGCGACGCGGTCAAGGTGGGCATAGGCCCGGGCAGCATCTGCACCACTCGGGTCATCGCCGGCATCGGCGTGCCCCAGATCACTGCGGTGCTCGAATGCGCCAAGGCCGCGGCCAAGAGCAAGACCCCCATCATCAGCGACGGCGGCATCAAGTATTCCGGCGACGTGGTCAAGGCCCTGGCCGCCGGGGCCAGCAGCGTGATGCTGGGCAACATGTTCGCCGGCACCGATGAGAGCCCGGGCGAGGTGGTGCTGCTGGAGGGCCGTCAGTTCAAGACCTACCGCGGCATGGGCTCGCTGCCGGCCATGCGGCGCGGCAGCAAGGACCGCTACTTCCAGGGCTCGGTCAGCGATGCCAAGCTGGTGCCCGAGGGCATCGAGGGCCGGGTGCCCTACCGCGGCCCGCTCTCGGGCGTGGTGGCCCAGCTGGTGGGCGGCATCCGCAGCGGCATGGGCTACTGCGGCGCCCGCAAGCTGATAGAGCTGCGCAAGGCCCGCATGATCCGCATCAGCAACGCCGGGCTGCGCGAGAGCCACCCCCACGATGTCACCATCACCAACGAAGCCCCCAACTACCGCAAGGAGTAGCCCTCCGCCCCCTGCCGAAAGGCGGGGGGCTGGCGTTTCAGGTCCTTTTGAGGAGCCACAATGCCCCCAGCGCAAGAGAGCATCCTCGTCCTCGACTTCGGCAGCCAGGTGACGCAGCTCATCGCCCGCCGCGTGCGCGAGGCCAAGGTCTATTGCGAGATACGCCCCTACACCACCAGCCTAGAGCAGATCAAGGCCCTGGCCCCCAAGGGCATCATCCTCTCGGGCGGGCCCAGCAGCGTGTATGAGAAGGGCGCCCCCCACGTGGACAAGGCCCTCTTCGAGCTGGGCATCCCCGTGCTGGGCATCTGCTACGGCATGCAGCTGACCGCCCACCTGCTGGGCGGCAAGGTGCGCAAGGCCGCGGGCCGCGAGTTCGGCCATGCCGGGCTCGATGTGCTGCAGGCCCAGCCCATCTTCGCGGGCCTCAAGAAGGGCTTGTCCGTCTGGATGAGCCATGGCGACCATGTGGAGGGCCTGCCCAAGGGCTTTGCCCGCGCGGCCAAGAGCAAGAACTGCCCCAACGCCGCCATGGCCGACCCCAAGCGCCGCATCTACGGCATCCAGTTCCACCCCGAGGTGAGCCACACCCCCCAGGGCCGCGCCATGCTGGCCAACTTCGTGCTCAAGGTCTGCGGCTGCAAGGCCACCTGGACCATGGACAACTTCCTGGAGGAGAGCATCCGCAAGGTGCGCGCCCAGGTGGGCGGCCGCAAGGTGCTGCTGGGGCTCTCTGGCGGCGTCGATTCCAGCGTGGTGGCGGTGCTGCTGCACAAGGCCATCGGCAGGCAGCTGACCTGCTGCTTTGTGGACAATGGGCTCTTGCGCAAGGACGAGCGCGGCAAGGTGGAGGCCGCCTTCCGCCGCCGCTACAAGATGAACCTCAAGGTGGTGGATGCCAGCGCCCTCTTCCTGAAGCGGCTGAAGGGCGTCACCGAGCCCGAGCGCAAGCGCAAGATCATCGGCGGGGCCTTCATCGAGGTCTTCGACCGCGAGAGCAAGAAGCTGGGCCGCTTCGACTTCCTGGCCCAGGGCACCCTCTACCCCGATGTGATCGAGAGCGTCTCGGTGAAGGGCCCCAGCGCGGTCATCAAGAGCCACCACAACGTGGGCGGCCTGCCCGCCAAGATGCGCTTCGAGCTGGTGGAGCCCCTGCGCGAGCTCTTCAAGGACGAGGTGCGCCTCTTGGGCGCGGCCTTGGGCATGCCGGAGGAGATGATCCACCGCCAGCCCTTCCCGGGCCCCGGCCTGGGCATCCGCGTGCTGGGCGAGGTGACCCGCGAGCGCTGCGATCTGCTCCGCGAGGCCGATGCCATCGTGGTGGACGAGGTGCGCAAGGCCGGGCTCTACCGCAAGCTGTGGCAGAGCTTCGCCGTGCTGCTGCCGGTGCGCAGCGTGGGCGTGATGGGCGACGACCGCACCTATGAATACACCTGCGGCGTGCGCGCGGTGACCAGCAGCGACGGCATGACCGCCGACTGGGCCGACCTGCCGCGGCCGGTGCTGGTGGCCATCAGCAACCGCATCATCAACGAGGTGCGGGGCTTCAACCGCGTGGTGCTCGACATCAGCAGCAAGCCCCCCGCCACCATCGAGTGGGAGTGAGCATGCCGGAGGCCGAGTTCGGGCTGGCCCTGACCAGCGCCCTGCTGGCGCCCCAGTTCGTGCGCCAGGCGGCCGAGGCGCCGGCCTTCATGCGCCAGGCCGAGCTGCCGCTCACCCCGCTGGAGGACCTGAAGGAATGGCTGCGCCAGGAGCGCCTGCTCGGCCGCGGGGGCGAGCACGAGGAGCTCTTGGGCCTGCTGCTGGCGGATGAGGACGCGGCGCGCAGCCAGTCGCTGGAGTCGGGCGAGCTCTTCGACCAGCTGGAATACGAGATGGAGGCCCTGGAGGCGGACGACAGCTACGGCTGCTTCGCCCCCGACGGCCTGGCCCGGGTGCTCGAGCTGGTGCTCGACAAGGGGGACGAGCTGGCCGCCTGGGCTGAGATGGAGCTCTCCGGCCCCCTGAGCCTCTCCGTGGGCCTGCGCCTGCCGCCCCTGCCCGCCGGCGAGGGCCGCCGCCTGGCGCCCCAGCTCTTGGAGGCGAGCCTCAACCTCGACCTGCATCTGCCAGGCAGGGCGCCAAGCCTTGAGGCCAGCCAGGAGAGCGGCGCGCTGCGCGTGCCCCTGCAAGACCCCCGCGTGGGCGATGGCTGCTGCCTGAGCCTCTATTTCGTCTATCCTCTGGCCCTGCAGGGCCATTTCATGCAGGCGGCCAAAGCCCTGGCCGATGCTATGTCCCTCAAGCCCGAGGCCTGACATGCGATCCCCGCTCTTGACCGCCCTGCTGGCGCTGGCCCTGGCCCCCTCGGCCCGCGCGGACTGGCCCCAGTTCAAGGCTGATGCCGGCCGCAGCGGCTGCGCCGCCGAGGCGCTCAAGCCGCCGCTGGTGCAGGCTTGGGCCTACAAGTCGGGCAAGGGCCTCTACAGCTCCCCGGCCATCGCCAGCGGCCTGGTGGTCTTTGGCGGCGAGGACCGCCGCGTGACCGCGCTCAGCCTGGAGGATGGCAAGCTGGCCTGGCAGACCGAGGTGGGCGAGCGCATCTATGGCAGTGGCCCGCTCGTCCGCGATGGCAAGGTCTTCATCTGCAGCGTGGATGGCTGCCTCAATGCCCTGGGCCTGGCCGATGGGCGCAAGCTGTGGGCGCGCTGCCCGAGCAAAGAGCCGGCCTTCAGCTCGCCCCTCTATGGCGAGGGCGCGCTCTACTTCGGCGATGACGCCAAGGCCGTGACCGCGGTGAGGGCAGAGGACGGGAGCCAGCTCTGGCGCAGCCCGGTGGGCGGCAAGGTGCATGACAATGCCGGCGCCTTGGGCGGCGGCTTGGTCTTCTTCGGCTGCCAGGATGGCCGGCTCTATGCCTTCCACCCCAAGGATGGCAGCCTGGCCTGGAGCTTCAAGACCGGCGACCTGATCAACACCACTCCCTGCGCCATGGGCAGCAAGGTCTGGTTCGGCAGCAAAGATGGCAATCTCTATTGCCTGGATAAGAGCGGAGGCAGGGAGCTATGGCGCTTCAGCACGGGCAAGGGCATCGCCAGCAGCCCGGCCTTGAGCCCCGAAGGCCGCTTGGTCTTTGGCAGCGGGGACAAGAATGTCTATTGCCTTGAGGCGGAAAGCGGCAAGGAGCTGTGGCGCTTCAGGGCCGATGACTATGTGCTGAGCTCGCCGGTGATCTCCGGCGCCACCGCCTATGTGCCCAGCTTTGACGGCGTGCTGCACGCCCTGGACATGGAGAGCGGGAAGGAGCAGTGGCATTTCGAGATGCCCGGCGGGGTCTACGCCACGCCGGCCATCAGCCAGGGCCGCCTTCTGCTCTGCGACCGCAAGGGCAACCTGGCCTGTTTCAAGGCCCCTTGACCTTTTAGGATGGCCCTGCCGCCCTGCAGGGAGTATAGTGTAGGCACATCCAAGCTCAGCCGAAACGCTGGACTCGCGCCCGGTCATCCCTGATCGGGCCGTTCTATTTTATGGACTTTCCAGGGAGCGCCTCAGCTCCCTCGCACCTGAGCCGGGACTCCGCCAGGTTGGCGCACTTTGAGGCTGTCCCACCCCAAAGGAGGCGCCATGAAGGCCTTCGACACCACCCCGCACAGCTTCCACATACCGGTCATGGGCACCGGCTTCACCATGGACACGCCGCTGCGCGTCGCCCATCTCGGCATCAGCTCGGTGGTCTCCATGGGCGACGATAGCCTGATGGAGAAGCTGCGCAAGCACCACTCTGAGCGCCTCGGCCTGGCCTACGCCCCCATCGGCAAGAAGGATCCCGACGCCCGCGCCCGCCGCATCACAGCCTGGCTCGACTTTCTGGACGCCCAGGTGCAGCGCAATTCTGCGGCCCTGCGCGCGGCCCCCCTGGAGCCCGGCTCGGAGCTCACCCGCTACTTTGAGCTGCTGCCCGAGGGCCAGCTCAAGGCTGCTTGGCGCGCCTGCCTGGCCCTGCCCGCCGGCCCCGCCCGCCAGGCCGCCGAGGCGGCGCTGAGGCAGGGGGCCCTGCCCGGCGCCATCAACGTCAACATCATGACCAAGGTGGACCGCAGCATCCTGCCCACCGGCGAGGCGCTGGGGCCCGAGGGCACCGACGCGGTCACCGGCCTCAAGGGCTTCGCCCGCTCCACGCTCTCTAGCGCGGTGGTCTTCTCCGCCGGCATCAACCCCCGGCTCTACGGGGCCATGACCCCCTTCGATGACTTCTTCCCCGACGCCCAGGGCTCCATCAAGAAGCGCGTCATCCTCAAGGTCAGCGACTGGCGCAGCGCCGAGGTGCAGGGGCGCTTCCTGGCCAAGAAGGGCATCTGGGTGGACGAGTTCCGCGTGGAGAGCGGGCTCAACTGCGGCGGCCATGCCTTCGCCACCCAGGGCCAGCTGCTGGGGCCCATCCTGGAGGAGTTCAACGCCCGCATGCCGGCCCTGCACGCCGAGCTGGAGCCGCTGTGGGCCAAGGCCCTGGCGGCCCGCGGCCAGGCCGCCGGCCAGTCTGCGCCGGCCTTCCGCCTCACCGCCCAGGGCGGCGTGGGCACCTCGGCCGAGCATGACACCCTGATGCGGGCCTACCGCCTCGAGAGCGTGGGCTGGGCCTCGCCCTTCCTTCTGGTGCCAGAGGTGAGCCTGGTGGACGACCCCACCCGGGCCCTGCTGGCCGAGGCCGGCGAGGGCGAGATCGCGCTCAGCGATGCCAGCCCCCTGGGCATCCCCTTCTGGTGCCTGACCACCTCGAACAGCGAGGCCATGCGGCTCAAGCGCATCGCCGAGGGCAAGCCCGGCAGCCCCTGCCCGCATTCCTACCTCACTTTCAACACCGAGTTCGGCCCCATCCCCAAATGCACGGCCTCGCGCGACTACCAGTCTAAGAAGCTCGAGCAGGTGGGGCAATCTGGCCTGGCCGGCCCGCTTTTGGAGGCCACCCGCAAGATGATCATGTCGCGGGCCTGCATCTGCGTGGAGCTGGGCGGCGGCGCCCTGCGCGGGCTGGGCATAGACCAGACCACCTTGACCACCGTCTGCCCCGGGCCCAACCTGGCCTGGTTCAAGCGCCTGGCCAGCCTGGAGGAGATGGTGGGCCACATCTACGGCCGCAGCAGCCTCTTCGGTCCCGAGGCCAGCGGCCGCGCGCATGTCTTCTTGGCTGAGCTGAAGATCACCGTGGACTACCTGCTGCGCGAGGCCAAGCGCCATGCCGAGGGCCTGACGCCCCGCAGCGAGGACTACTTCACCGACTACGCCGCCAACCTGGTGAAGGGCATCGAGTACTACTGCGCCCGCAGCGAAGAGCTCTTCGGCCAGAAGCGCGCCCAGCTGGAGGCGGCCACCGCGGAGTTCCGCCGCAAGGCAGAGTCCTTCTTGCAGGGCACGGCCCTGCCTGCCCTGGCCTGAGCGCCCGATTTTTGCTTTGCCGTGAAAGGCCCTTTGATCAACAATGAAGGCGGCTGAAAAGCCGCCTTTTTTGCGCCCTTCTCCTGGTCCCCATGGCCTACGCGCCCCTCCACCTTCACAGCGAGTACTCCCTGCTCGACGGAGCCATCCGCTTCGAGCCCCTGGTGCGCCGCGCCAGAGAGCTGGGCCTGCCCGCGCTGGCGCTCACCGACCACGGCAACATGCATGGGGCGGTGGAGTTCTGGCACGCCTGCCGCAAGGGGGGCATCCATCCGGTGCTGGGCTGCGAGCTGTATGTGGCGCCCGGCAGCCGCTTCGAGCGCGCGGGCCACGGCCTGCAAGACCACGCCCATCACCTGGTGGTGCTGGCGCGCGACCTAGAGGGCTACAAGAACCTGCTCAAGCTCTCTACCCTGGGCTTCTTGCAGGGCTTCTACTACAAGCCGCGCGTGGACCGCGAGGCCTTGAAGGCCCATAGCAAAGGCTTGATCGCCCTCTCCGGCTGCTTGCAGGGTGAGATCCCCTCTGCCATCCGCAAGGGAGCCCTGCCCCTGGCTCGTCAGATCGCGCTGGACCATCTGGCGCTCTTCGGCGAGGGGAACTTCTTCCTCGAGCTGCAGGACCACGGCCTGCCCGAGCAGCAAGAGGTGAACCGGGCCCTGGCTGAGCTCTCGCGCGACACCGGCATCCCCACCCTGGCCACCAACGACAGCCATTACCTGGAGCGGGCCGATGCCGAGGCCCATGACGCCCTGCTCTGCGTGCAGACCGCCGCGGCGCTGGACGACCCCAAGCGTCTGCGCTTCCCTGGCAGCGAGTTCTACCTGAAGGGCGAGGAGGAGATGCGCCGCATCTTTGCCTGGGACCAGGGCGCCGTGGCCCGCACCGCAGAGGTGGCTGCGCGCTGCCAATGGGAGCTGCCCGGCGGCCGCCTGATGATGCCGGGCTTCACCCCGCCCGCGGAGTTCAAGGCCCCCCCGGGCGAAGAGCCGCTGGCCGCCTATCTGCAGAGCCTCTGCCAGCTGGGCCTTGAGCGCCGCTATCCCGAGGCTGGGCCGCGGGCCAAGGCCGCGCCCCGGCTGGAGCATGAGCTCAAGGTCATCAGCCAGGCGGGCTTCGCCGGCTATTTCCTCATCGTGCAGGACTTCGTGGCCCAGGCCCGCCGGATGGGCGTGCGGGTGGGCCCGGGCCGCGGCTCGGCCGCCGGCAGCCTGGTCTCATACCTGCTGGGCATCACAGCCCTGGACCCCCTGGCCCACGGCCTGCTCTTTGAGCGCTTCTTGAACCCCGAGCGCCTCTCGCCGCCCGACATCGACGTGGACCTGGCCGACACCGGCCGCGACCAGGTGATCGCCTATGTGATGGACCGCTACGGCCGCGAGAACGTGGCCCAGATAGCCACCTTCAACACCCTGGGCGCGCGGGCCGCCCTGCGCGACGTGGGACGGGTGCTGGGGCTGCCGGTGGCCGAGGTGGAGGGCCTGCTCAAGGCCATGCCCGAGGACCCCAGCATCGGCCTGGCCGAGGCCCGCGAGGGATCCCGCGAGCTGCAGGCCATGCTCTCGCGCGACGCCCGCCTTGAGCGGCTGTGGGGCCTGGCCCAGCGCCTGGAGGGCCTGTGCCGCAACACCTCGGTGCACGCGGCGGGCATCGTGATCTGCCCTGAGCCCCTGGTGGAGCACGTGCCGCTGGGCCTGGCCCGCGGGCTGAAGGGCGAGGCCGAGGGCGGCGAGGCGGCCATGGCCACCGTCACCCAGTACCCCATGGAGTCGCTGGAGAAGCTGGGCCTCATCAAGATGGACCTGCTGGGCCTGCGCACCCTCTCGGTCATCGACCGCTGCCTGGCCCTGCTGCCCGAGCCGCCCGACCTGGACAGCCTGCCCGATGGCGACCCGGCCGCCTATGCCCTGCTCTCGCGCGGCGAGGCCCACGGCGTCTTCCAGCTTGAGAGCTCGGGCATGCGCGACCTGCTCAAGCGCTTCAAGCCCAAGAGCCTCTCAGACCTGACCGCGCTGGGCGCCCTCTACCGGCCCGGGGCCATGGCCGGCATCGATGAGTTCCTGCGCCGGCGCGAGGGCGCGGCCGTGCCCAAGGCCCCCCTGCCGGCCATGGACGCTATCCTGGCCGAGACCCATGGCATCATCGTCTACCAAGAGCAGGTGATGCAGATCGCAGTGGCGGTGGGCGGGCTGAGCCTGGCCCAGGCCGACCTGCTGCGCCGCGCCATGAGCAAGAAGGACCCCTCCGCCATCGAGCGCCAGCGCGAGGCCTTCCTCAAGGGCGCTATGGCCCGGCGCTTGGACCCGGCCAAGGCGGGCGAGGTCTTTGACCTGCTGGCCAAGTTCGGCGGCTACGGCTTCAACAAGTCGCACAGCGCGGCCTATGCCCTGCTCTCGTACCAGACCGCCTGGCTCAAGGCCCACCATCCCCTGCAGTTCCTCTGCGGACTCTTGAGCTCAGAGCTGGGCTCGCCCCAGCGCCTGGTGGCCAGCATGGCCGAGTGCCGGCGCATGGGCGTGGCGGTGCTGGCGCCCGATGTCAACCAGGGCGGGGAGGGCTTCATGCCCGACCCTGCGGGGGGCATCCGCTATTCGCTGGCCGCGGTCAAGCACGTGGGCCTGGGCCTGGCCCAGGCCGTGCTCAGGGTCCGAGCCGCGGGCGGGCCCTTTGCCAGCCTGCAAGGCCTGCTGGACAGGCTGGACGCCCGCAACGCCACCTTGCGGGCCTTGGAGAGCATGGCCAAGGCCGGGGCCCTGGACAGCCTTTTGCCCGGCCTGGCACCGGCCGCGGCGCGGCCCCGCCTGCTGGCGCAGCTGCCCCAGGCCCTGGAAGCCGCCGGGCGCCGGGCGCGCGAGCGCGAGAGCGGCCAGGCCAGCCTCTTTGGCGCCGAGCCCCTGGCCGCGCCCGGGGCCGCGGGCGATGGCCCCCATCCGCCGGCCTGGCATGAGTCGGCCCTGCTGGGCTTCGAGAAGGAGGCGCTGGGGTCCTATGTCAGCGGGCATCCCCTAGCTCCCTTTGAGCAGGACCTGCGGGCGCTTCGGCCGCGCAGCCTGGCGCGCCTGGATGGCCTGCGCGACGGCGAGCCGGTGCTGGTGGCGGGGCTGGTGCTGGGCATGAAGCACCTCACCACCAAGCGCAAGGAGCCCATGGCCCGCGCCATGCTGGAGGACCTGGAGGGCATGGGCGAGGTGATCCTCTGGCCCAGCGTGCTGGCCAAGGCCGGCGGCCGGGTGGCCAAGGACGCGCTGGTGGTGGTCAAGGGCCGGGCCGACCTGTCGGGCGACACGGCCAAGGTCTCTGCCGAGGAGGTCTGCGCGCTGGAGGAGGCCTTTGACCGCCTGGCCAGCGCGGCGCACCTGCGCCTGGATGCGCATGGCGCCGAGGGGGGCCTGCGGCTCTCTTCGCTCAGGGACCTTGCCCGCCTGCACCCGGGCAAGGTTGAGCTCTTCTTGCACTTGGAATCTGGCGGCCGGGAGGTGGTGCAAAGATTAGGGCCGGCTTGGCGCGTTCGCCTTGAGCCGGCCCTGGTGCTGGCCTTGCGGGGATTGTGCGAAGACTGGTGGATCACCAGCGCTGGGCGGCCTTGAGGCTCAGCGCTAGTTTGTTGTCCGGCTCCAGGGCCAGGGCCCGCCCGAGCGCGGCCTTGGCCTCAGCCGGCCGCTTCAGGGTGAGCAGGGCTAAGGCGTGGGTGTAGGCGGCCTTGAAGAGGTCGGGCCGCATGCGCTCGGCTGATTCCAGCGCCGTCTCGGCCAGGCTGGGGAAGCCCTTCAGGGCGTCCATCTTCGCGTGATCCTCCTGGGCCTGGTGGTAGGCTTGCAGCAAAGTGGAGCCTGCCGCGGCGAAGAGGGCGCCGGACAGGCGCGTATCGCTGCGCTCGAGGTTTCCGGCCAGCCGCACGGCGTCCTCGCCGCGGCCCGCCATCACATAGGCTGACATCAGGTTCTCGTAGAAGAGCGGGGTCACCGGCGCCAGCTCAGTGGCCTTGATATAGGCGTCGGCGCAGGGCTGCAGGTATTCCATGCGGCCCTTGGCCACCTGCATGGCGTAGAGGCGCCCCAGGTTGCCGCGGTAGTAGCCGTTGTGCGGGTTGAGCTCGACGCCCTCCTTGTAGGCGGCCTCGGCCTTGCCGAACCAGTAGCTCGCGGCATCCGCATCTTGGGCCAGCTTGAGCAGCTCTTCGCAGGCCAGGCCAAAGTAGACGTGGTACTTGACCTCTTGCGGGCAGATGCGGCGGGCCTCATCCATGCAGGCGGCGGACCAGAGCAGCATGAGGTCCTGCGAGATGTATCGGTAGGCCATGAGCACCTGCGCTCCCGGATACTTCTGGCTTGTCAGGGCCGTCTCCGCCTCTTGCACATGGCCAGCCTGCTCGCCCACCTTGGCGGCCAGGCCGGGGTCCATGCCCGGGGCCATCAGGCGCAGGCTGTCGAGGCAGAGCTGGGCCGTGCCCCGGCAGACCTCAAGGCCCGAGCCCTTGAGCTCGGCAGACTCGGTGGTCAGCTGGCTGCCCAGGTTGTAGTCCAGGTCGGCGCGGAAGCTGCTGAAGGAGAGCGGCAGCAGGATCGCCAGGCAGGCCAGCGCGCCAGCAAGGGCCAGCCAGCGCAGGGGCTTGGGCGCGGCCAGGCTTGGCAGGCGGGGCGGCTCGGCGCTGGGCAGGGCCAGGGCGGCCATGAAGACCCAGTAGGGCGCGCAGATCGCGGTCACGCCAAAGCTCACCAGGTTCTGCACCAGGTAGGCCACCCAGATGAGCAGCAAGCCGGCCAGCAGCAGGCGCAGCTCCCCGTCCCTCTCCGCGCCGTAGCGCTTGAGCCAGGCCCGGGCCCAGGCCGCCAGCACAGCCAGCCACAGCAGCATGCCGATGAGGCCAGTGGTGGCCAGCACCTGCAGGGGCTCGCAATGGGCGTTGCGGCTGCTCACGTTGGCGCCGTCAAAGTCGGCGAAGCGGCTGCTGCTGTAAGACGGGAACATGGTCTTGAAGGTGTCCACCCCGGTGCCGGTCCAGAAGTGGGCATCCCACATCCTCAGGGCCGGGCGCCAGATCTCGAGCCGGCTCTGCTCAAAGGCCGCGGCCGGGTTGGCGAAGCTGGCGGCCATGCGCTGGGCCAGCTCATGCCCCAGCACGAAGCTGAGCGCACCCACCGCCAGCAGGGCCAGGGGCACGCAGAGCGCGGCGCGCTTGAGCCAATCTTGGCTCTTGCCCAGCCAGCCGCCCTGCAGGGTCAGCACCAAGAGCGTGGCCAGGGCCGCGAGCAGGCCGAGAAAGGCGCCGCGGGTGCCGGTGTTGAGCACGGCCTTGAAGCAGGCCAGGGCCACTGCGGCCATCATCAGGCTGCGCGCCGCGGCCTGGCGCTTCAAGGCCATCAGCGCGGGCACCGTGGCCAGCGCCAGCGCGAAGAGGCCCAGGCAGGCCAGGTTGAAGAGCCAGGCGCTGGGCAGGTTGGGCTGGGCCGCCTGGTCCAAGAAGCTGCGCAGGCCATTGTTGATCCCGGCGCTCAGGGCCACCCAGGCCAAGAGGCCTGCGGCCTGGCTCAGCCAGAAGAGCCAGAGGCTCCTGGGCGCCATCAGGCGATGCTTGCTCGCCAGGGTGGTGGCGGCCAGGGGCAGGGCCATGATGAGCAGGGCGCCCAAGAAGTTGGGGTTGCCCAGGCTCGAGAAGTAGCGGTCTGAGATGACCGAGCTGGCCGACCAGCGGATGAAGTCCAGGCCCACCGATTGCAGCAGGCCGTACACGGCCGCGATGCCCGCCAGGGAGAGGAAGCCCAGCTGAAGGCGGGCCACTTCGCTCCAGCGGCGCAGGTGCTGGGTGGCGATGAAATAGAGCGCGGCGTAGTTGAGCTGGGTGAGGCCGCCGTTGAAGTTCTCATATTCCCCGCGCCAGCTGATGGCCCAGCTTGGGGTCTGGCCGGGCAGGCATTTGAAGGCCTGCCAGGCGGCCCACAGCAGCACCGGCAGGTCCAGGCTCGAGGGCCGCCATTCCCAGCGCCTGAGCAGGGCCAGCCGGGCCAGCCAGAGGGCCAGCATGAGGGCCGTGGCGGCGCGCAGCACCATCTGCTTGGGCAGCTCGAACTGGTCGTGGGTCTGCACCCAGAAGAAGAGGATGGTGCCTGCCAGCGTGGCGGCGAGCAATGCCAGCACCCCCAGGCGCAGGCGCTCGGCCCAGGCCTCTGCGCTGCTTGGGGCTGCTGGGGCCGTGGCCTGCTGCTTGCTCTTGCCGGGTCTTGCCATGCGCTCACCTCTCAAGGGCGGGTTTTGTGTGCCCCATCTTAACCGAGGCGAAAGCCCTGGTCAACTTGGCCGCCACGGCGCAAAAAGCAGTTTGCCGCCCTTCATGCCCCCCTGCTATACTGGCCCCATGAGCACTGAGACAGACCTCACAGCCAAGACCGTGCTTTACTGCCTGGCCCAGGGCAAGCTCGACAAGGCCCGCAGCGAAGCTGTGCGCCTGCGCGCTATGGCCCCGGATGAGGCCCAGACCCTGGCCGTGCTGGGCGACCTGCAGCTGGCCGAGGGCCGGCCCCAGGCCGCCTTTGACCTGTGGATGCGCGCCGCCGACGGCTTCCACAAGCAGGGCCAGCCCGAGCGCGTGCTGGCCTGCCAGCAGCGGCTGGTGCGGCTGGATGCCGCCAGCCTGGATGCCGCCAGCCAGGCCCGCCACCGCCTCTTGAGCTACCTGGTGCCGGCCGAGGTGCGCCTGGCATCTGGCGACATGGAAGGCGCCCTGGAGGCCTACCGCCTGGCGGTCAAGGCCAACCCCAACCACACCGTGGGCTACCAGCGCCTGGCCGGGCTCTTGGCCCGCATGGGGCGCGTGGAAGAGGCCTGCGAGCAGCACCTGGTGGTGGGCCGCGCCTTCTTGGCGCATGGCCTGCCGGCCAAGGCCAAGCCCTTCTACCAGAAGGTGCTCGAGCTCTTGCCGCGGCACAACGAGGCCATGGCCGCCCTGGCCGAGATACTGCAGGGCGAGGGCTCGCTGGCCGAGGCCGGGCATCTCAAGATCTGCGCGGTGGAGGGCGCCCTGGAGCAGGGCGACCTGGCCCAGGCCGCCCTGCTTGAGCGCCAGCTGCAGGCCATGGCGCCCGGCTCATCGGCCGCGCTCTACCTCTCGGGCATCTTGAGCCTGAAGCAGGGCCGGCGCGAGGAGGCCCGCGCGGCCTTTGCCAGCTACCTGGCCGCATCGCCCCACCTGCGCAGCCTGATGCAGCAGGCCGGCGCCAAGCAGGCTGAGCCCAAGGGGCCGGTGAGCCCCCTCGAGCGGGTCGAGATGCAGAGCCCGCTGGCCGCGCTCTCCATGCAGCCGGGCCCGCTTTCTGAAGACGACCTGGTGGTGCTCTTGACCATGGGCGAGATGTGCCTGGCCGAGGAGATGTTCGACGAGGCCAAGCAGATCTATGAGCGCGTGCTGCGCAGCCGCCCGGGCAGCGAAGAGGCCTTTAATAATCTCAACCAGGCCCGCATAGGCCTGGGCCTGCCCGCCCTGCGCGTGCCCACGGGCGTGAGCCTGGCCCCCACCCGCGACGCGGCCTCGGCGCCGGGCGCCCCCATCAAGCCCAGCAGCCTGCCCCGCGACCCCTTGGAATACCTGGCCCAGATGGAGGCCCAGGGCCTGGGCCTGCCCGCGGGCCAGCCCGCTCTGCCGCCGCTGCCGCCCTTGCCCGCCTTTGGCGAGCCGGCAAGCGCGGCGCCCTCGGCCTTGCCAGCCCCAGCCCTGGAGCCCCAGCCGGTATCGCCGCTTGGCAGCGTGCTGGCCGGCGAGCTCAAGGACAGGGTGGTCAAGGGCCGCATCACCCGCACCGCCTATCAGCTGAGCGCCGGCGAGCTGCCGCCATCGGGCCGCTATGCCCGCATGGATGAGGACATCATCGACTAGGGAGGCCTTGTGGAGCAGGGAACGCCCATGCCTGACATGTACCTGCGGCGCAGCGACGGCACCAGCTTAGAGCTGGCCGACCTGAGGCGCGAGACCCACGGCCTGCTGGTGCTGGCTGACCGGCACCTGCCCACGGTGCATGCCTTTGTGGATCATTTTCAGGCCAATGCCCGCACCTTTGAATGGCTGCGCCTGAAGCTGCTGGTGGTCTACAAGCGCCAGCAAGACGTGCCCACGCCCTGGCCCGCCCCGGCCTTTCCCGCCCTGCTGGCCCCGCAAGAGCTGCCGCACAGCCTAGAATGGGGCAAGGCTTACCTCTTTGGCCTGGCTGGCTATGTTGAAGAGGTCTACAACGACCTGGACTTGCTGGCCGTGAACCAGGTGGAGCGCGACCTGGGCTACTGGGAGACCAACAAATGCGGATGAAGTTGGGCTGGGCGCTGGCTATGGCTGCTTTGGCCTTGGCGGGCTGTTCGCGGGCACCAGAGTCTGTGATGGCGGGCGTGCACGGCCTAGACCTGCGCGCCCCGGCCCTGGCCGCCTATCAGGGCAACCTCTCGCCCGAGGCGCGGCACGTCACGGACACCGCCCGCGTGGAGGCCCTGCAGGGCTATCTGCAGGGCCTGGGCCGCTGCTTCAAGCGCGCCCAAGCCACGCCCACCCGGCCAGAGCTCAGCTGCGCTGGCTGGCCCAATTATCGCTTCTACCTGGCCCTTGACGGCACGCGGCTGTACCTCTCCTTTGACGGCGCCATCCAGATGGCCGACATCAGCGATGCCCAGCGCGATGAGCTGCTGCGCATCACCGGCCAGCCCCGCGACCTGATGGCGCAGCCCACGCCAGAGGAGTGATCGGCCGGGTAAGGGGGCTCTCAAGGCCATTGGCATTGGTTGAGAAGCCTTGACTTGCTTAAAATTATGTATACACTATATATACATATTTGGAGGCAAGCATGAATGCGACCATTGTTGAGCTGAGATACAAGACAAAGCAGATATTGCAGGCATTGGAGCGGCGAGAGAAGGTCAACCTGACCTGGCATGGGGCCGTGAAGGGCACCATCATGCCCGTGGGCGCTGCGGCCAGGGCCGATGAGCCTCCCATGGCGGAGCATCCCTTCTGCCGGCAGCGCTTGGGCGAGGCCGGCAGCGTGGAGGCGGCGATGGATGCGCTGCGGGGCGGGCGCTACCGTGCTCTTTGACACGGACATCTTCATCTGGGCCCAGCGCGGCAACATCAAGGCCCAGCGCTTGATGCAGAGGGAGGCGGAGCGCCAGATATCGCTGCAGACTGCCCTTGAGCTGCTGCAGGGCGCCAGGAACGCCGAGGAGCAGCGGCAGAGCCGCCTGTTTCTGGCTCAATACCATTTCACCGTGCTGCCGCTCACAGAAGCCGTTGGACACCGCGCACTCATCTATGTTGAGCAATATGGCTTGTCTCACGGCTTGCGCGCGAGCGATGCCCTTATCGCGGCCACGGCCGTGGAAGATAGCCTTCCCTTGGCCTCGGGCAATGCCAAGCATTTCAGGCCTATAAAGGATTTGGATCTGGTGGTCTTCAAGCCCTGAGCCTATAACTGCCAATTATCTTGAAGAAAGCCCTCCCTTTAAAATGAGGGCTTTTCTTTTGCCCAAATAGCCCCAAAATGACTTTTATATAGGTCATCATCTACATTAGCCAATGGTTGAAAATCAGGCTATCAAGGCACCTTCAACTACTGAGCGCAAATAGAGCCTGCAAAGAGAAGAGCCCCTCCATCGGGAGGGGCTCTTCTCTTTGTTGAGATCATTGCTTCAGGCAGCCTTTAAGAATACTGGTTCAAGCGATAGGCCCAGGGCTTTAGATATGTCCAGGACATTGTTCATGCTGGGGTTGCCGTCCCTGGAGAGGATCTTGTAGAGCGCCTGGCGGCTCAAATGAGTCTTGGCCGCCAGCTTGCCGATGCCGCCTCGGGCTTCGGCGACTTGGCGCAGTGCCTCCAGATAGCCGGGGATGCCATCATGCGCCAAGGCGTCCTTCAAGTATTCCACCGCTACGGCCTTATCTCGCAGCTGTTCCAGCAGCAGCTCATCAAAAGGCAGTAAGAGCTTCCGCTTTTCTTTTTTGGTAGTCATCCCAGGCCTCCCTTGCCTTGATAAAGTCTTTTGTTTGCGTCGATTTGTCCCCGCCTGCCAGCAGCACCACTAGCACAGGGCCATCCTGGCCCAGATAGACTCGATAACCAGGCCCCAGGTCAATCCTGAGCTCGGTGATCGCCCCAAAGCGCTTGCAGTCTCCGAAGTTCCCGTTGCGGAGCCTGTGCAAGCGCCCCAACAAGGCAGCTTTGGCTTTGGCGTCTTTTAGGCCACGCAGCCAGTCCTTGAATGGGCATCTCCCTTGGGTCCCAATGTAAGCGGCAATTTGCCTTGGGAAGATGGTAGCCATGGCACCAATGTAAATTAGAGTTTACTAAATGTCAATTGTAGTTTACTGCTTCTTCCGCACCGCGCCCTTGCTCTTGCGCAGCTCAGCCATGCGGGCCAGGTGCCTGCGGATCTCAGCCTCATGGCCGCGGTCCGCGGGCTTGTAGAAATGGGCGCTCTTGAGGCCGGGCGGCAGGTGGGGCTGGGTGACCACCGCGTCCTCAAAGTCATGCGCGTACTGGTAGCCCTTGCCGTAATCCAGGTCCTTCATGAGCCGGGTGGCGGCGTTGCGTATGTGCAATGGCACGGGCAGGGCGCCGGTCTTGTCTATCTCTTCTTTGATGGCAAAGAAGGCCTTCTCGGCAGAGTTGCTCTTGGGCGCGGCGGCCAGGTAGAGCGCGGCCTGCAAGATGGCCAGCTCGCCCTCAGGGCTTCCCAAAAAGTCGTAGCTCTCCTTGGCCGCCATCACCAGGGGCAATGCGTGAGGGTCGGCGTTGCCTATGTCCTCGCTGGCCATGCGCGCCAGGCGGCGGCAGACGAACAGCGGCTCCTCGCCGGCCTCCAGCATCCTCATGCACCAGTAGCCCGCGGCATCGGGGTCGCTGGATCGCACCGACTTATGCAGGGCGGATATCAGGTCATAGTGCTGGTCGCCGCCCTTGTCATACAAGAGGCTCCGGCGCTGCACCACCTCCTCGGCCTTCTTGAGCTCCAAGAGCCGCTTGTGGTCTGGACCGGGCTTGGTGGCCTGCACCACCAGCTCCAGATAGCCCAGGGCCTTGCGGGCATCGCCGCTGGCCTGCAGGGCCAGGTAGGCCAGGGTCTCTGGCAAGGCCTGGGCCTGATAGCTGGCCAGGCCGCGCTCGTCAAGCAAGGCCCGCTGCATCAGCGCAGAGAGCGCCTCCTCATCCAAGGGCTTCAGCACCAGCACGCGCGCGCGCGAGAGCAGGGCGGCGTTGATCTCAAAGCTGGGGTTCTCGGTGGTGGTGCCTATCAGCACCAGGGTGCCGTCTTCCACCGCGGGAAGCAGGGCATCTTGCTGGGCCTTGTTGAAGCGGTGTATCTCGTCCACGAACAATATGGTGCGCTGGCTGTGGAACTTGAGCCGCTCAGCCGCCGCTGCCGCCGCTTCTTTCAGGTCTTTGACCCCGGCGCTGACCGCCGAGAGCGCCACAAAGGCCGCGCCCGTGGTCTTGGCCACCAGGCGGGCCAGGGTGGTCTTGCCCGTGCCGGGCGGGCCCCACAAGATGAGCGAGCTCAAGCCATCGGCCTCGATGGCCATGCGCAGGGGCGCGCCCTCGCCGAGCAGGTGGCCCTGGCCCAGCACCTCGCCCAGGCTGGCGGGGCGCAGGCGCTCGGCCAAGGGCGCGTGCTTCCTCACATCCGCGCTGGCATCGAACAGGTCCATGCTAGTCCATGGCCCTGAGCACCAGGCCGGTCAAGAGCTTGGGGAGAAAGTAGGTCGACTTCTGGGGCATCACATCCTTGGCATCGGCCACGTCGCGCACCTGCGCGATGCGGGTGGGGTTGAGGATGAAGGCGGCCTGGTGGGTGCCGCGCGCCACGCCCTGGGCGGCCTCCTCAGCCGACTTGGTGTAATCCAGGTTGGCCTTGGCCGCGATGCTCTCAGCGGTCATGCCCAGCATGGCCTCCAAGATGACGGACTGCAGCAGGGCCACGTCCAGGCCCTTGTAGGCCGCGCTGCGCTTTTCCTTGATGAGCTCGGCCGGCTTCACGCCCTTCTTGAAGCTGAGCAGCCTGAAGCCGCCGGGCAGCACCAGGCCAAAGCCTATCTCGGGCTTCTTGCCCTGCTCCAGCTTGGCCAGGGCCTTGACCAGGCTGGCCAGGTCCTTGTGGTCCTTCAGCTCAAAGGCCTTGGCCAGCTTGGCGAGCAAAGCCTCGCTGCTGAAATTGCGCAGGCCATAGAGCATGCGGTGCGTGGGCAGCACCACCATGCCCGGCGACTGCACCGGGGCGAAGGCCACCATGCTGGCCTTCGCGCCCTTCACGCCCTTGGCCTCGGCCGCATAGGCCAGCATGGTCTCGTAGCGGTGGTGGCCGTCGGCGATGTAGGCCGGCCGCTTGGCCATGAAGCGGGTGAAGGCCTTCAGCGCCGCGGGCTTGCTCACCACCCACAGGCGGTGGCGCACGCCATCGGCCAGCTTGATGTCGCACGCGGGCTTGGCCTTGGCTTGGGCCTGCAGCCACTTCTGGCCCTGGCCCTTGGGGTCGTCAAAGAGCATGAAGACCTGCGACAGGTTGGCCTTGGTGGCGCGGGTCAGCTCAAGGCGGTCCACCTTGGGGCCGGCCAGGGTGCGCTCATGGGGCTTCACCACGCCGGTCTTGTAGGGCTCTAGCTTCAGCTCGCCCACCACGCCCAAAAAGGCCTTCTTCTTGCCATCGGGCGTGCTGAAGTCCTGGCCAATGACATACAGGCTGGGCGCGGCATCTTGCTGCAAGATGCCCTGCTCGCGCCACAGGCGCAGCATGTTGGCGCTGCGGGCGTACTTGTCGCGGCCCGGCTTGTCGCCCGAGAGCGCCTTGCCGAAGTCGAGCTTGACGATGTTGTTGCTGTGCAGGGCGTAGTAGCCTTCTTGATCCCGGGCCGAGAGGATGTCGTAGGGCGGTGCCACCACCTTGGCCAGGTCCTTGACCTGCTTGGGGTTGTAGCGGATGCCGCGGAAGGGGAGGACGGTGGCCATGGCAGGCTCGAGCAAGGGTTGGGTGCTGCAAAAAAGAGGCCGCGCGCGGTGCGGCGGCCAGGGGAGGGGGTCAGTGCGCGGTGCGGGTCAGGGCCTTGGGGCTGGGGCCCCAGTCGACGCTGACCACGGCGATGGTGACGCTGCTGGCCAGGGCCAGCGCGCCCATGGCCGCGGTGTCGCCGCCGCTCAGGCTGGGCGGAAAGTGCTTCTGGTGGACAGATTCGGCCAAGGCCACCAGGATGGCGGAATAGAGCCCGGTGAAGGGGAGCGAGATGCAGCTGATCACCGCGAAGTCCTCGCCCGGGTCATTGGCCTGGCTGCCGGGCAGGGCCGGGGGCTGCAGGGCCGGGGCCGGGGTGCGGCCCCAGAAGGCATCGGTGTCTGCCGTGGGGCTCAAGCTGGCAGCGGCGGTGGCGCTGGCGGCCAGGGCTGCGCTGGCCGTTGGGCTTAGGGCATCTGCGCCCAGCAGGCGGGCCGAGGCGGCCAGGGCCAGGGCCAGGCAGAGGCGCCTCACCAGCGCTTCACCGAGATGTTGTTGCGCACCGCCACGTCCAGGCTGGCCCGCGCAAAGGCCGCCTTGGGCGACTGAGGGTCCAGCTCCAAGAAGCGGGTCCAGGCTGCCACGGCCTTGTCTTGCCAGCCGCGGTTCATGTAGATGCCAGCCAGGCCGAAGTGGGCGCCGGGGTGGTCGGGCATGAGGTCCAGCACCTTCTGGTACTCAGTGAGCGCCTCTTCCCACCAGTTCTTGGCGAAGTAGGCGTTGCCCAGGTGGTAATGGGCCTGGGGGTGCGCCGGCTCAGATTCAACGGCCTTCAAGCAGTGCTTCACGGCGCCATCCAGGTCGCCCTGGTGGAAGAGCACGATGCCCAGGTTCAGCCGGGCAGGGAAATAGGCCCTGTCTTCAGCCAAAGCCTGCTCGAAGCAGGCTTTGGCCGGTTCTAGCTTGCCCTCGCGGTACAGGGCGCTCCCCTGCCGATTCTGTTCTTGGGCGCCCATGGCGGCTTAGATGAGGATCTTGTTGAGGGGGTATTCCACCAGGCCCTGGGCCCCGGCCTTGCGCAGCTTGGGGATCAGCTCACGCACCTGGGTCTCTTCGATGACCGTCTCCAGGGCCACCCAGTCGCCCTTGGCCAGGGCCGAGCGGGTGGGGTTCTTCAGCGAGGGCAGCAAGGCCAGCACCTTGGCCTCGTCCGCGGTGGCCACGTTCATCTTGAGGCCCACCATCTTGCGGGCGAGCAGAGCGCCCTGCAGCAGCAGCACCATGTTCTCTATCTTCTCGCGCTTCCAGGGGTCGGCCCAGGCCTTGCGGCCGGCGATGAACTGGGTGCTGGTCTCGAGGATGGTCTCGACGATGCGCAGGTTGTTGGCCTTGAGCGAGCTGCCGGTCTCGGTGATCTCGACGATGGCGTCGGCCAGCACCGGGGGCTTCACCTCGGTGGCGCCCCAGCTGAATTCCACATGGGCCGTGACCCCGTGCTTGGCCAGCCAGCGCTTGGTGCCGCCCACCAGCTCGGTGGCCACCCGCTTGCCCTCAAGGTCCTTCACGCCCTGGATGGGGCTGTCATTGGGCACCGCCAGCACCCAGCGCGCCGGGCTGTTGCTGGCCTTGCTGTATTCCAGGCGGCAGACCAGCTCCACATCGGCGTCGTTCTCCACCACCCAGTCATAGCCGCAGAGGCCGCAGTCGAGCACGCCGTCCTGCACGTAGCGGGCCATCTCTTGGCTGCGGATGAGCATGCAGCTGATCTCTTTGTCATCGATGCTGGGGTAGTAGCTGCGTGAGGAGATGCCGATGCTGTAGCCGGCCTGCTTGAACAGGCTGACGGTGGCCTCCTCGAGGCTGCCTTTGGGGATGCCGAGCTTCAAAACGTTGGCCACAGGGGCTCCTGAGTTCCGGTTGGTTTCTTGGCGAGCAGTGCAGTATAGAATGCCCCAGAGCCGCCTGTCAATTGCGGCAGGCCCTGGCCAGGCCCTGAAAACCCTACCAGATGGCCCGTTTTTGCTGTAAAACAGGGCCATGCGAAGCCGATCACCAAGCCTTCGGGCGCCCCTGCTGGCGCTGCTCTTGGCCCTGCCCGCGCTGGCCCTGCGCGCGGCGCCTCCCAGCGCCACGCCCAGCGTCACGCCCAGCCCGCAATGCACCCTTGTGCTGACAGACTTCGCCAACGACAGCTTGGTGAACTATTGGGGCGGCCAGTTCGCGGGCCAGGCCAGCCAGGGCGGCTCAAGCCCCAGCTGGGCGGCCGTCTCCCTTCAGCCGGATGGGGTGGTTTCGGCCTATGCCCTGGCCGTGTCCGGCTTGGCGGGGGTCAATCCCAGCTATGCCTATGCCACCTGCTCGCTGCTGTCGCCCACCGCGGCGGTGGACCTGAGCAATGTGATGGCGGTGCGCTTCATCCTCTATGGCCAGGGCACCATCATGCGCTTCCGCATGGTCCAGGCCAATGTCGCAGACAACAACCAGCCCTATTTCGACCTGACCCCGCCGCCCCAGCCGGCATGGGCCACTTACACCGTCAGCTTGTCCAGCTTGAATGCTGGCAGCCAGCCCTTGGACCTGACCCAGGCCCTGGGCTTTCAATGGGGCTTTGGCGCGACGCTGGGCAGCATGAGCTTTCAGATATCACAGGTGAGCCTGGTCTACGCCAGCTGCAGCAGCTCCACGCCGACGCCTTCGGCCACGGCAGAGCCAAGCGGCGCGCTCAGCGCCACGCCCAGCCTTTCGGGCAGCCCCTCGGCCACCCCCACGGCCACCCTCAGCCCCACTGAGCAGGACAGCGCCACCTGCTCGCCCACGCCCACGGCATCTGCCTCGGGCACCTGCACCTCCACGGCCTCGCCCACTGCCAGCATCAGCCCCAGCAGCACCATGACCGCCACGGGGACGCCCAGCAGCTCGGCCACCGCCTCGCCCAGCAGCAGCCTGACGCCCAGCGCCACGCCCACCGCCTCGCCAAGCCTCACCAGCAGCGTCACGCCCACGGCCAGCCCCAGCTTCAGTTGCACCCAGAGCCCCAGCGCCACGCCCACCGCCTCGCCGACCGGCACCAGCAGCGCGACTGCCACAGCCACCCCCAGCTTCAGCAGCAGCCAGACGCCCACGGCCACGCCCAGCGCCAGCCCCACGCCCACGGCCTCGCCCACGCCCAGCGCCAGCGCCACTGTCACGCCCACCTTCAGCGCCACGGCCAGCAGCACGCAATCGCCCACGGCCAGCCGCTCGCCCAGCAACTCGCCCACCCCCAGCATCAGCCCCACGGGCACGCCGCGGCCCCTGGGCCTGGTGGTGGGGCCGAACCCCTTCAGCCCCTATCTGCCCCCCCGCGGCGTGAGCTTCCGCTTCCCTGCGCGGGGCGCCGGTGAACTTTGCATCCTTGACCTTGAGCGCAGGGTGCGAAGGCGGCTATACTGGAGCGATGCCGACAGCGCCATCTGGGACGGCCGCGATGACGCGGGCCATCTCTTGGGTGGCGGGGTCTATGTCTATGTCGCCCGTGCCCGGGGCTCGACCTGGCACGGCACCGTCACCCTGGTGCGATGAGAGCCTTCCTATCCCTAGCCTTGGCGCTGGCTTTGCCCCTGGGGCTGCCAGCTGCGGCCTTCGATGCTGACCCGCCCGCCCGCGAGGCGGCCATGGGCGGCGGCGGCGCGGCGGGCGCGCGGCCGGTGGACGCCCTGGACCTGAACCCAGCCCTGCTGGCAGATGCCGGCGCGGCCCAGGTCGCGGCCCGCTACCAGAGCCTCTTCAGCGGCTTGAGCGATGACCTCTCCTCGGGCCAACTGGCCTATGTGCAGCCCATGGATTCCCAATGGGGCACCCTGGGCCTGGCTTGGGACCACTTTGGCGCTGACAACCTGCAAGAGGACCGCCTGCGCCTGGGCTGGGGCTTTGACATGGCCTCACAAGGCCTGCTCAGCTGCGGCGCCCAGGCAGACTGGCTGCGGCGCGCCTATGACCCTGGCGCAGCCTTGGCCCCCTATGGGTCCAACTGGTCCGCTCAAGCCTTTGATATGGGCATGGGCCTGCATTCTCAGCTGGGCGCCTACCTCAGCCTGGGCGCTTCGGTGGAAGGGCTGCTACGCCCCAACCTGGGCGTGCTGGCTGAGGACCGCCTGGACCGGACCTTCCGCCTGGCAGCCCAGGCCTGGATGCCCACGGGCCTGGGCCCCTGCGTCTTCGAGCTGCAGCAAGAGCAGGATGGCGACCTGGGCCGGCTCTCTGGCGGGGTGGAATGGCGGCATCCCCTGGGCCTGGCCCTGCGCTTGGGACTGGACAGCGCCCAGGTGGGCGCCGGGCTGGGCTATCAGCGCGGCCCGCTGAGCCTGGATTACGCCTGCCGCCTGGGCTGGCAGGGCGTGGGCGCCGACCTGCCAGCCAGCCATGATGTGGAGCTGGCCTGGCGCTTCAGCGAGGGAGCGGACCGCCAGCCTTGGGACATAGAGCGCCGGGTTGAGGAATGCCTGGCCGCGGGCCGCGCCGCCCTGGCGCGCGGGGACCTGCCCGGGGCTGGAGCGGCGGTGCAGGCCGCCCTGGCGCTGGACCCAGCCAGCGTGCCTGCCGCGGCCCTGCTGGCCTCGGCGCAGCTGGCCCAGCGCAGCGCACAGGCGCAAGAGCTGGCCGGCCTTGGCCGCAGCAGCCTGCAAGCCGGCGACCTGAGCGCGGCGCGGGCCCTCTTTGAGCAGGCCTTGGCCCTGGATGCGGCCTGCGCGCCGGCCCAAGAGGGCCTGCGCCAGGCCCTGGCATTGCTGCCCGCCACGGCCCTGGCCGACCCGGCGGTGGCCAGGCTCTTGGAATCGGCCGGCGAGGCGCGCGCCCTGAGCCATGAGGCCGAGGCCCTGGGCCTGCTGGACCAGGCCCTGGCCCTGCACCCTGAGGATGGCCTGCTGGCCCAGATAAGGGCCGCCTGGCAGCCCGCGCCCACGCCGCAGGCCACCCTGCAGGCCTCGCCCACCCCGCAGCCTGCCAGCGCCCCGGTGGCGCGCCTGCTCATCGAGGCCGAATCCCTGCGCCAGCACGGCCGCAGCGACCTGGCCCGCGACGCGGTGCGCAAGGCCCTGGACCTGGAGCCGGCCAATGCCCAGGCCCAGGCCATGCGGCAGGGGCTGGGCCAGGATGGCCAGGCCAGCGCCCAGCGCGCCGAAGGCCTCTACCAGCAGGGGCTCAAGGCCTATGCCGAGGGGCGCCGGAGCGATGCCTTGCGCCTCTGGGAGCAGGCCCTGGCCGCTGACCCCACCAACCTGAAGGTGCTGAACAGCCTCACCCGGGCCCGCATGGAGGAGCAAGGACAAGAATGAGACTCTCGCTGCGATTCTTCCTGAGCCATGCCCTGGTGGCGGTGGTGACCCTGGGCGTCTGCCTGCTGCTCTTGGGCGGCGCCGCCCGCTTTGTGCTGGCCGGCGAGGCCGCCCGCCTGCAGCGCCAGAAGACCGAGGCCCTGGCCCAGGCGGCCCGCGAGGCCGCGGTGTCGCAGGATGAGCTGGCCGTGCTCTCCGTCATGCGCGAGGCCCTGCGCGACCCCGGGGTGGTCTTCGCCGCCTGGGAGCCACCCGCCCGGCCCCGCATCGTGCAGCCGCCCGCCCTGGCCCAGGTGGTGCCCTCGGGCCTGCCAGAAGCCAAGCTGCCCGCGCCGCAGGCCCTGCCCGGCTTGGGCCAGGTGGTCACCTGGACCCTGGCCTATCCCCTTCCGCGCAGTGGGCATGGGCTGGTGCGCCTGGGCTTCGACCAGGCCCGGGCCCACGCCGCCATCCAAGAGCGCCTGCGCGCCTGGATGCCGCCCGCCCTCACCGCCTGCCTGGCGGCCCTCATCCTGGGCGCGCTGGTCAGCTTCTGGGTGGGCCGCCAGATGGCCGAGCCCCTGCGCGTGATCGCCGAGGGCACCCGCGCGGTGCGCGGCGGCCGCCTGGACCAGCCGGTGCTGCTCGACCGCCAGGATGAGATAGGCGACCTGGCCCGCGACTTCAACGCCATGACCGTGCAGCTGAAGGAGCTGGACGCCATGAAGCGGGACTTTGTCAGCGGGGTGACCCACGACCTGGGCACGCCCCTGCAGGCCATCCGCAGCGCCAGCAACGCCCTCATCTCGGGCCGGGCCGGCGCGCTCAACAACGGGCAGAGCGAGTACCTGCTGATGATCAGCAACCACCTGGAGGGCCTGACGGCCTTCATCCAGAACCTGCTCAGCATGGCCCGCATCGAGGCGGGCAAGGTCGAGCCCTACTATGAGACCTTCGATGCCGCCAAGATGCTGGGCGACTGGATCAAGCTCTATCGCGCCCAGGCCGAGGAGAAGGGCGTCAAGCTGGGCTTTGAATGCAAGCTGCGCGACGCCAGCGTGAATGCCGACCTGCTGCAGTTCCGCCAGATGTTCGCCAACCTGCTGAGCAACGCCTTCAAGTTCACCCAAGAGGGCGGCATCATGGTCGAGCTCATGGGCAACGGCCAGTGGCTCATCCTCAAGGTGGCGGACACCGGCATCGGCATCGACCCCCGCTACCATCAGCTGGTCTTTGACCGCTTCTTCAGGGTGCGCCAGCCCAAGGGCGCGCCCGCCCGCCAGGGCACCGGGCTGGGCCTGGCCATCGCCAAGGGCCTGGCTGAGGCCCACGGCGGCCGCCTGGGCCTGCAGTCGAGCCTGGGGCACGGAGCCACCTTCATCCTTGAACTCCCGCGGAGGCATTGATCATGGCCAAGACGGACATCCTGGTCGTCGAGGACGACCCTGCAGTCTCGGTGCTGGTGCAGGACCTGCTCAAGGCCGAGGGCTATGGCGTGCGCGGGGCTGCCGACCTGAAGGCGGCCCGGGCCGCCCTGGCCTACAAGCTGCCCGACCTGCTGGTGCTTGACCTGAACCTGCCCGATGGCGACGGGCTTGAGCTGGCGGCCCTTTTGCGCCAGCCCGGGGCCAGCAGCCCCAGCGCCATGCTCATGCTCACCGCCCGCAACAGCAAGGAGGACATCGTGCGCGGGCTGGAGCGCGGTGCGGACGACTACCTGGCCAAGCCCTTCCATGAGCGGGAGTTCTTGGCCCGGGTGAGCGCGCTGCTGCGCCGGCAAGAGCCCAAGGGCGGGCCGGGCCGGCGCCCCTCGCGCCTGCTGAGGCAGGGCTCGGTGAGCCTTGACCCCTACAGCCACGAATGCTGGGTGCGCGCCGCGCCGCTGAAGCTCACCCGCAAGGAATTTGAGATACTCAAGGTCTTCTTGCAGAACCCGGGCAAGGCCCTCACCCGCGATGAGATCATCAGCACGGCCTGGGGCGGGGACCTGAGCATCGTCAGCCGCGTGGTGGACGTGCATGTGGGCCACCTGCGCCAGAAGCTGGGCGAGGCTGGGGATGCCATAGAGACCGTGCCGCAGGTGGGCTTCAAGTGGCGCAAGGCCTAAGGCACACCCGCAATAAAAAAAGAGCCGCCCTGGGGGGCGGCTCTTTTTTTATGCCCAGCCAGGGGCTCAGCGCAGGATGACCACCGGCACCATCACCCAGTTGCTGGCCTGTCCTGAGGAGCTGAGGGCCCGAACCCGCAAGAAGCTCAAGCCCGTGGGGAGGGCGCGCAGGTCGAGCGCAGGGCTGGTGCTCCAGCCGGGCGGCAGGTCGCAGGCCAGGCGCAGGTCCAGGGCCTGCACCAGGTTCTTGGAGTAGGCGCGCAGCTCAAGGCCGCTGGCGCGGCCCCTGAGCTGGAGGGCGAGCCTGGGGGAGAGCCCTGGCACCACAGGGTTGGGCAGGCTGTAGGCCTTGAGCAGGATGGGGCTGCCGCCCTCGCCTGCCTGCGCGGTGGGGCCCGCGGTGCCGCTGGGCTCTGCGGTGGCCGTGGCCGTGGGCGTGATGCTGGGGGTGTCGGTAGCGCTGCTGCCCGGCGGCACATGGGTGAAGGTGGGGCTGGCCGAGGGGCTCGCTGTGGAGGTGCTGCTCTCTGTCGCCGTGGCCGTGGGCGTGGCAGAGCGGGTGGCGCTGCGAGTGGCGCTTGCCGTGGCTGAGGGAGTGGCAGAGGGGGTCGGCGTGGAAGAAGGGCTGCCGCTGGGGGCTGGGGTGCTGGTGGCGCTGCTGCTGGGCTCCGTGGTGGCAGAGGCCGTGGCTGAGCCCGTGGCCGTGCCTGAGGCGGTGACGGAGGAGCTGGGCGTGATGCTGGGGGTGTCGGTGGCGGAGCTGCCTATCGGCACATCGGTGAAGCTGGGGCTGGCTGTGGGGCTGGCTGAGGCGGTGCCGCTGGGCTCGGCCGTAGCCGAGGGCGTGGGCGAGGGGGAGCGGGTGGCAGAGCGGGTGGCGCTGGGCGAGGCGCTGGGGCTGGCCGTGGCGGTCGCAGAGCGGGTGGCGCTGGATGTGGCGCTGCCGCTGGGCATCGCCGTGGCGGTGAGCGTGGGCGAGGCGCTGCCCGTGGCGCTAGCTGAGGCGCTGGGGCTGCTGCTGGCCGTGCCGCTGGGCATCGCCGTGGCGGTGAGCGTGGGCGAGGCTGAGGCCGTGCGGCTGGGGCTGGCGGTGAAGGTGGCGCTGCCCATGGGGCTGGGCGTGCTGGTGGGGGTGCAGGCCAGGTCTTGGATGACCTGCAGGGCGCTGAACTTGGCATCGTCAGTCACGCTGGCACAGGTGATGTCCAAGATGCCATTGCTCACCGTGCAGGTGCGGGTGAGGCCATAGGCGATGTACTCGCCGCCAGCCGCGCTGAAGATGTCCAGGCTGCTGATGACCTGGCTGCCCTGCAGGCTGACGTTGAAGACCCGCGCATTGGCCGAGCTGAAGTTGATCTCAGCCCACATCATATAGACCGAGTAGTTGCCGTTGGGCACCGCGAACTTGTATTCCAGCGTGCTGCCCCAGCAGCCGGACTGGTAGAGGGTGTCATCAGTGGTGTTGGCGATGGCATTGGTGACCGTGGTCTCGGTGCTGCCGCCGATGTATCCCCAGCCCGTGGAGGTGCTGTAGGCCTGGTCCGCGGCCCAGGTGTTGCCATTGCCAGTGTAGGCAGGCCCGCCGCAATTGACCCGGTAGAGCGTGTTCATGGCGCAGACCGGAACGGGCGTGGCGCTGGCGCTGGGCGATTGGCTGGCGCTGGCGCTCAGGCTGGGGGTGGCGCTGGGGGTGCGGGTCTGGGTGCACGTGGGGCTTGGGCTGGGGGTGGCGCTGGGGGTGCGGGTCTGGGTGTAGGTGGGGCTGCCTGCATAGGTGGTGGCCGTGGCCGAGGAGGTGGGGCTGTAGGCGGGCGTGGCCGTGCTGCTGCGGCTGGCCGTGGCCGTGGGCGTGCGGGTGAAGGTGGCGGTGCCCAGGTTGGGGGTGAAGGTGGGGCTGGGGCAGTTGGCGTCCTGCAAGAGCTCGATGGCGCTGATCACCGGGTCATCGGCGCTGCCAGCGGTGAGCAGCACATCCACATAGCCATTGGTGACCACAGCCGGAGCGATGATGTCATGGGCCGTGAACTCGGCGCCTGAGGCGGCCACCAGGTCAAGGTTGCTGGCCACGGTGCTGCCCTGCACCGCCACGTTGAACTCTCGCTTCTGGGTGGCCGAGTAATAGATCTCGGCGAAGCACAGGCGGACATGGTAATTGCCATTGGCCACATTGAAGCGGTAGCCCAGGGTGGTGGTGCCATAGCGGCCGGTCTGATAGAGGGTGGGGTCGCTGGTGTTGGCGATGGCGTTGCTCACCGCGCCCTCCACCGCGCCGGCGGCCCAGGTGACGTAGCCATAGCTGCCCGAGGTGCCCACGCTGTAGGCCTGGTCCTTCACCCAGGTCTGGCCCAGATGATCCTTGAAGTCGGCGGTGGCCCCGCAGTTGATGCGCTCGTAGCTGGTGGTGCAGGGGGTGGTGGTGGCGGTGGCCGTGGGAGTGGGCGTCTTCTGGGGCACGCAGAAGGCGGCCTCAGCATAGACCACCGGCGCGCTCCAGTTGAGGGCCACCTCGTTGTACTGGTAGTCGCCGATGTCATCCACCCAGCTGGTGGCATTGGGCCAGCCCCCGCCCACCAGGCGGCCGGGCACGGGGTTGGTGATGCCGTCCGCGGCAGAGAGGCGGTCATGCGGGTTCATGGGCGGGTTGATGCCGATGCCTGTCACATAGCTGCGGTCATAGTAGTTGCGGCCGTAGATGTGGTCCAGCTGGGCCAGGGCGGCCTTGGTGTAGCTGGCGCTGGGCGAGAGCTGGTTGGCCACCATCAGGTTCATGACCTGGCGCGCCACGGTGCCGTTGCAGCCCCAGTAATAGACGCCCAGGCCGCGGCCATAGGCATGGGCCTGCGAGTTGCTGGCGATGGTGTTGGCCACCGAGATGCAGTCAGCCGTGGCGCTGGCGAGCAGGGTGGCGTTGCGGCCGCTCTGGTTGCCCGGGTTGAGCAGGTAGGTGAACAGCCCTAAGTTGCCCAGGCTGGCTGAGTTGCCGGGGTCGCCCCAGTCCCAGTTGAAGTCCACCACCGGGCTGGTGCGGGCCGCGATGCGCGCCTCCACGTCAGCCAGGGCCGTGGCGCTGCCCGTAGCATCCCAGACCTCGGCCGCGGCCCAGAGCCGGGCCGGGCCGTCCGGCAGCTGGCCTGAGGTGGTGGCAGTGTAGTCCCCGCAGTAGCCTTCGCCGCTAGAGGGCCATAGCCCGTTGGGGTTGGCTTGCAGCCAGGCGTAGGCGCTGTTGGCTGCGGCCAGGTAATTGGCGGCGCTGGCGGCATCGTAAGCCTGGTAGATGCGGCTGGCCTTGGCCATGATGGCGCAGAAGCTGGCCGTGGCGTGCGAGCTGGCAGGCACAAAATAGCGGGTGCCGGTGTCATTCTCAGGCAGGATCTCGGCCGGGGAGTAGCTGGGCCCGGCAGGGAAGCCCGAGGGCACCAGCTTGTCAGCCACCGCGCCATTGGGCAGCTGCATCTTATAGAGGAAGTCCAGCTCGTACTTGACCTCGGTGAGGTAGTCGGGCATGCCGCTGACATGGCTGGGCATCTGCAGCACGTAATTGGAGATGTTGCCGCTGAACTGCTCCCAGGCCTGCAGCAGCATGCCAGCGGCAAAGGCGCCATTGAGCGTGTATTTGCCGTAGTCGCCCGCGTCGTGCCAGCCGCCGGCGCCATTCTTGGTGCCGCCACCGATGAGGCTGGTGTCGCCATCCGTGGTGTGGCAGGCGGCGTGCGACCAGGTGGTGCCATTGAAGGTGCAGCTGACCGCCTCGCCGCATCGCCACATCAGGTAGCCGGCCATGCACTCGGCCAGGGGGCCATTGTAGACATCGTCCCCGATGCTGAAGGTGGCGGACTGGCCCACGCCAGGCACATTCACATAATAGCTGCCGGCTGTGGTCAGGCTGCTGAAATCGAGCACCTGCACTGTGGTTGAGGTCTCGGTGTCTGTGAAGGCGGTGCCAGGGGTGCCGGTGAAGGCCGTGGCGCTGGTGGAAGCATTGACCACCGTGAAGGAGCTGGCGGCCATGTCGATGGTGGCCAGCTTGGGGCCATTGGGAATGAAGCCGACTGAATTCAGACGGATGTCAGAGTTGGCTGCCGGCAGCGAGCTGCTGGCCAGCAAGGACAGGACCAAGGAGAGGAACAGGGTTATCTTGAGGTTTGTCATATCAAAAAAGTATACTCTTGGCCTTTTAAAAAACAATCAAATAGCCGGGTTGAGCGATTAATGAATCAGTATAAGTGGCCTGGAATGCCATTTTTCTGATATGCTGATATCCATACTTTGAAACAAGGGGAGCCTTCATGGCCAAAAGCGAGCAGATCGAGTTCCCGGACAATCTAGAGGCGTTCAGGGCATTGGCAGCCGCAGAGGATGCCATGCGGAGCTATGTCCGCGTGAGCTGCAATCTGGTGCCCTGCAATGACCGGGATGCTTGGATAGGCTTGGTGGAGATGGTGGGCACCTCGCGGGTGCTGGATGTTCAGCTGCGCCTTGGCCAGTGCGAGGCCCGGGTGGCTTACAACAATCAGCTCTTTGACCAGGTGGAGAAGGAGCGCCGGCCCATCTTGGGCTCTCATGCGGGCTGCCACGACCTCTTCTACCCCGTGCTCCTGAAGGGCCGCTTCTTGGGTTGGCTGGTCTCGGGCCCCTTCAATCTAAAGCTGCCGAGGCGCGCGGCCTTGGCTGAGCAGTGGCGCGCTTGGACCGGGCAGCCACCCACCTTGACATCCCCTGACTTCATGGAATATGTGAACGCGGTCAGCGAGCTGCCGGTGCTGGATGGCGGGCTGCTGGAGTGCCATTTTGAGCTCAACCGCCTGCTGGCGCGCCTGCTCACTGGGGCCACCCAGGCCAAAGACCTGCGGGCCCAGGTGGAGGAGCTGAAGGTGAAGGGCTTTGCCATGGATGCGGTGCGCCAGGGCTGGGTGAATGCAGCGGCCTGGGGGCGCCAAGCCAGCGCGGCCTCGCCCACCTACTGGCGCATGGGCCTCCTTGAGCCCTGGGAGCAGCGCGAGCTGGGCATCAGCCGCGCGCCCGAGGTGGCCCTGGCGGCCATGCCCTGGGATCCCTTGCACCCGGAGAATGCCGCCGCCCAATCGCGCAGCCTGCAGCTGGCCTGCGCCCGGCTCGCGCGCCAGCTGCCCGAGACCGTGGCCGACAAGATGGAGAACTGGGGGGCCATCTTCCTCACATCGCTCAAGCCCGGCCTGGGTCCCACCCAGGCCCGGCTCGAGCTGGCCGAGCGCGCGCGCAAGCTGGTGGACCTGGCCAGCCGCGAGACCGGCACCGCGGTGCTGGTGGGCGTGGGCGAGCGGGTGGCGGGCCCGGTGCATCTGGAGAGCTCTGCCCGAGATGCCAGCCGAGCCCTGCAGTGGTGCGTGTACCTGGGCAAGCCGGTGGTCTTCTTCGAGGACCTGGCCCTGGAAGACGAGCCGCTCGGCTTGGCCGGCTTGGCGGCCTCCACGCGCGGGCTGCGCGAGGCCATGGTGCGGGGCGCGCGCGCCGAGCTGGAAGCCGCGCGCGACCTCTTCGTGCGCAGCATGCTGAGGGTGACCGGGGAGCGGCCCGAGGCGGTGCGCGCGCATCTCATGGCCATGGTGGCCCAGGCGGTGGACCTGGTGGAGCGCCGCTCGGGCCTGCCTGCGGCCAGCCTCAAGGAGCTGAACGACAACTGGGAGACGCGCCTGGCGGGCGTGCAAGCCAGCTCGGACCTGGTGGCGGAGTTCAAGGCCATCTTGGAGGCGGCGACCACCCTGCTCAAGGGCAGGGAGCAGGGCGGCGCCGACCTGGACATGGCCCAGCTGGTCATGCGCATGGAGCGCAACTTCATGGAGGACCACCAGCTGGGGCGCACGGCGCGGCAGATGGGCATCTCTGCCTCGGCCTTGGGCCGGCGCTTCAAGGCTTTTGCTGGGATCGGCTTCAGCGAATACCTGCAGCGCGTGCGCATCGAGCAGGCGCGCCGGCTGCTGCGAGGCAGCAGCTTGAGCGTGGCGGCCATCAGCCAAGAATGCGGCTACACCAGCTCGAGCTATTTTGTGCGCGCCTTCAAGAAGGAGATGAAGGAGACGCCTCAGGCTTATCGCAAGCTGATGGCAAAAAAACTGGCTGAAAATGGGCCAGACGATTAAGGGAAGAATGAAACGCCTGCGATTGAATAGTGAAATTGCGCTTGGCATAGGTCCAGTATAGTTGACTTGATAAGAAGCCTCTATTTGGGGTTGGGTCCTGGTTAGATTGGACTCCTTCTACAGGTCAACAATGGGCCAGCGTCCCGCCTTGCGGACACAGCTATGTTCAAATATCCTTAGCAAAACCAATGCATTCATTGGTTTGATGCTGATTTTTTTTGCATGGCCCTCTGTATTGGCTGCGACTTCTTATATATATGGCATCACCATGGTGCCGCCTTCTGCGGCGCCCGGCACCACGGTGGCGGTCACCATCGAATATAGCGATGACTCAGCCTCTGAGAACCCCTTTCTCTTGCTGGCAGTGCGCCCCTCCACGGGCGCCAATTCTGGCAGCACCATCGCAAGCTGTCCAGCCGCAGGCCAGACCTTCTTGGTGAATGGCACCTGCAGCATGGGCGGCGCCTGCGCCAATGGCGGCAGCACATCTGACAATGGCTACTCCCTGCCCGCCGTGGCCAGCCTGAACCCGCATTCATTCATCACCCTGAATGTCACCATCCCCACCACCCTGACCGGCGGCACCACTTACAACCTCATCGGCCAGGTGGGCGCTTACTGGACCCAGTGCAGCGGCAACAATGCGCAGGGCAGCGCCTACACCACCTTCACCACCAACCCGCCCACGCCCAACCTCATCGTCTCATCGCAGGCCCTGGCCGCCACCGCTGAGCCGGGCGGCCTGGTGCTCTACTCCATCAGCTACACCCTCACCAATGAGACCAACCTGACCATCACCGCCCAGGTGCCGGCTGGCTTGACCCTGCTGGAGGTGGAGAACAACGGCAGCAGCACCGGCACCGCGGCGGGCAGCACCCTGACCTGGGCCCTGGGCAGCACGCCTGGGCAGATCTCGGGCACGGTCAGCTACCTATGCCGCGTGAACCCCGGCTTGAGCGTGGGCACGGTGCTGAGCAGCGTGGCCACCGCGGTCACCGACCAGGTGCCGGCCGGGCTTGTCACCACCGCCAGCTCCACCATCGACGGAGGCTTGACCCTGGCCAAGTCCGAGAGCGTCGCCTCGGCCGCGCCGGGCGCTCAGGTCACCTACACCTTGAGCTGGTCCTTGACCGGCAACAGCCTGCGCAGCGACGACCCCTATGACCTCAACAGCGGGGCCATGTCCACCTGGGGCTTCGACAATTCAGGCTACTTTGTGGTGCCGGATGGCGGCGTGTCGGGCACCTGGACCCTGATGCCCGACACTTCGGGCGGCAACTACCTGCAGGGCTTCGGCAACAACACCAACTACCCCGTGCTGCTGCGCAGCAACCCGGTGGGCGCCTGCGCCAACTACACGGTGCAGGGCGACCTGATGGTGGACACCAGCCAGACCGCCGCGGCCGGCATGGATGCCCACATGGTGCTGATGGACAACGGGCAAGCCGGGGCCGCGGCCCTGGCTTACATGCTGGGCATCTCGGCCGACCCCACGCCGGCCAAGGTCTATCTGCAGCGCAACAACGGGGCCACCGTGGCCTGGGGGGGCACCGGCAGCCCCAACACCATGCCCAACGCGGCCAGCGCCTTCAACAACGCCACCGGCGTGGTGGTGGGCGCCTGGTACACGGTGTCGGTGCAGATGACCAGCTCGGGCGCGGGGCTGCGCTTTCAGGTCAAGGTGTGGCCGCGCGGCACGCCTGAGCCTGCCACCAACACGCTGGACTGGACCGACCCCGCGCCCCTGGCCTGCTCGCCCACCACCAACCATGTGGGCTGGCAGGCGGACAAGAACGTGGATGACTACGACAACCTGGCGGTCATAGGGCCGGCGGTGGCCACCAACATGCGGGTCTATGACACGGTGCCGGCCGGGCTCAGCTACCTGGGATGCACGGCCTGCTCGGCGCCAGGCTCGCCCTATGCGGGCATGGTCTGGTGGAGCTTCCCTGGCGCCACGACCGCGAATGCCAGCGGCGCGCTCACCTGGTGGGCGGCGGCCCAGTGTGCGCCAGCCCCGGCTGTCAACCAGGCCAGCGTGGACCGCGATGAGCCCACCGGGGCGGTGGCCTCAAACACCGTGTCCCTGGCCCTCACCCCCTGCCCTTTGACCGCCACTGACACCAGCACCATCACGGTGACTTCCACCCGCACCGCCACGCCCACCAGCACCAGCACCATCACCCCCAGCTGCACCGACACGCCCACCAGCACCCAGACGGTCAGCCCCACGGACACCTGCTCGTCCACGCCCACCTTCACCAGCACGCGCACCAGCACCGACACCCCCACTTGCACGGACACGGCCAGCGTCACCCCCACCTATACCCAGACCTCGACCATCACGCCGGGCAATTCGCCCACCCCCACCAGCACCTTCACCATCACCAGCACCTTCACTGACACGCCCACCGAGACCTCAAGCGCCACGGCCACGCCCACCCGCACCCAGACGGCCACCAGCACCTGCACGGCCACCGCCACCCAGTCTGTGACCGCCAGCAGCACCGCCACCCAGACGCTCACCAGCACCTGCACGGCCACGCCCACCCAGAGCGCCACCTCCTCCAGCACCGCCACCCAGACGCTCACCAGCACTTGCACGGCCACGCCCACCCAGAGCGCGACCGCCAGCAGCACCGCCACCGCCACCGCGAGCCGCACGCAGACCCCCACCTTCACCATCACCCAGACGCCCACCAGCACCCGCACCGCCACGCCCACCAGCACTGAGACCAGCACCCGCACAGTCACGCCCACCAGCACCATCAGCCCCACGGCCAGCAACACGCCCATTCCGGTCCCCTATGCCATCACCGTCTCCATCTACAACTCGGCGGGCGAGGTGGTGCGCCGGGTCTATGACGGCAGCATCGCCGCCATCCCAGGCAGCCTGGCCATCACGCCCATCCCTGGCCAGCCGGGCGCGCTGACGATCGGCCTGGGGGCCACGCTGGGCTGCGGCGGCCAGTCGCTGGCTTGGGACGGCAACAACGACCAGGGCCAGGCGGTGATCGATGGGGTCTACACCATCAAGGTGCAGATCGAGGACAACTATGGCCGCATCACCACCCTCAACCAGCAGGTCTTCACCTCTCACCCGCCGGCGGAATACCTTGCCATCTATGCTCCCTCGGGCGAAGAGGTGCAGCGCATGGAGCTGACCCGCGCCAGCGGGGTGGCCACCGATTTCCACATGTCGCAGAATGTCTGGGCCTGCCCCGAGGACCCGGCCACGGGCAAGGCCCTGCAGCCGCTCAAGATCACGGTCTATGGCGAGAGCGGCGTCATCAGCGACCTCCAGTGGGATGGCACCAGCAGCCTGGGAAGCCCGGTTTCATCGGGCGTCTATCTGCTGGAGCTGATCACCCAGCAGGCCGGCGGCAACAGCGTGGCCATCATCTCGCGCAGCCTGGTGCTCTTGCGCCCAGCCTCCCGCGGGCCCGCGGGCTTCAAAGCCTTCCCCAACCCTGTGCCCTTGGGCGGCCTGCTGCAGGTGTGGCTGCCGGCGCATCCCCTGGGCGCCAGGGTGAGGGTGTATGACCTGGCGGGCGGCTTGGTGGCCAGCGCGGCCGTCCCCTCCGGCGCGCCCATGCAGGGCTTCTCGACCCAGGCCTGGGGCAGCGGGATCTATCTGGTCGAGGCTGAGGGGCTGGCTGAGGCTGCGCCGCCCTGGCGGCTCTTCCAGAAGGTGGCTGTCATCCATTGAGTGGTTGTGGAGTTGCATGAAAAGGGGGGGAGCTGCCATCCGGTCAGCTCCCCCCCTTTTCTATTTGCGCGGCTTTTTTCATGCTGCATCATGAAACCAAATCGAAGAAGTCGTCTGAACCTTTGTTCTTATACTGCTTCTATATAGTAGAAAAGTGGGATTCCTGAAAATTCTATTATTGCATGCGCTAAAATCAAGAAGGATCATCGGGCAATGGCAGTCAGCTTGCTGAAAAGTGCAATTGGGAGGGGAAGTGAGATTTTTTTTGAGACCACGGTGGTTCCTCTGTCTTTGCGCGTCCGCACTCCCTGGCTTACTCTTGGCGTCCACTTACACCACCTATGCGGCCTGGGCGGATCAGCAGCCCGTCAAAAAAGGCCATATGTACATCTACACCGGCAGCTATCCTTCCACCACCATGTCGCTCTATGGCGCCACCACCGCCCTCACCAGCATGACCACGCTGTGGTGCAATTTCCCGCTGACAGCCGGGCCTTACCAGCCGGCTGCAGAGGTCTATGAGCCCACTTGCACCAATCCCAGCGTGGGTTTTGCCAATCAATACTTCAAGCTGGTGGCCAACAATCCCGTGGTCTGGGAGGTGGAGGAGCCCATCGGCGGCGATGACGAGGATGACCACGATTTCCTGTCTGCAGCGGACACCAACAAGTACATCGGCTCGGTGTTCATGACCTACATGCGCAACACCCAGGATGCGCCGGATGCCACAGGCTACACAGCCATGGGCGATGATGCCGCCATCATCAACCCGGGGAATGCGCCCATCACCGTCACCATCGACCGCTGGGGCGGGCCGGTGCCGGGCGGCACCTGGATCACAGGCTATGCCACCTCGCCGGTGATCCCTGCGGGCGGCATCTGGATGTGGAGCCCCAGCTCGAATGCGGCCAAGACCTCTGGCGGCACGGCCACTGGCTTGCAGGGCCATTATCGCTTCACGGCCACGGGCCCGGCCATGCTCTACAAGGGGGATGGGTTCACCAGCAAGACCACCGGCTGGGGCAACCGCAACGACCTGATGCTGGACGGCCCGGACTGGGCCACCGGGAGGAAGGTGGGCACTGACCTGCTGGGAGCCTGCCTCGACTACGCTGGCTACGACATCGTGGTCGCGAACCAGGGCGCAGCCCCAGCCACCTTTGACCTCTATTACTATGCCCCCAACACGCCGGGAACCGACTGGCCCATCAGCGGGGCAGACCCCAGCGGCACCTGGACGCCGGTGCTCACCGGGCAGACCGTGGCCGTGAACTCATCCTGGGTCTACGATGCGCGCACCACCGCCACGCCTGCGGGCGCTGGCGCCGGCTTCTACCGGGTGGTGAGCACCAATGGCATCCAGCTGAACGCCTTCTACGGGGCCGCGCTGCTCATCCAGACCTGGTGCGATGGCGACTACCTCTTTGCCAGCGACACGCAGCGCGCCTATGGCAGCTCCTTCAAGTTCGGCTCTTGGATCGACAGCACCAATGCCGACCCCCTGGAGATACACGTGGTGGCGCCCTACGCCAACACCACGGTCAACCTGGTCGGCGATTGCGCCACCACGGGCGCGGGCTGCGTCGCCATGAGCGCCACCACCACTGGCCCGGACCAGGGGATCCGGTTCCCTGTCCTTTGCCCGGTCGCCGGGACATCCCAGGTCATCAATTACCGCATCACCAGCACCAATCCCACGGCTGGGGAGAGCATCGTCTACACCTATGTCATGTCATCCACCCTGGGATCGGTGGTCTCGGCCGAGACCTTCTTCAGCGTGCCTCCGCCCCCCCTGCCGCTAGTGACCACGCAAAAATCGGTCGACAAGGCCATGGCGGTGCCGGGCGACACGCTCACCTACACCTTGACGGCCATCAACCAGGGCGATGCGGTCCTCACAGGGGTCCAGCTCTGGGACACCCTGCCCACCAACACCAGCATGATCTGGGCCAGCCAGGTGCCCACCACCTCCACGCCCCCTTATTACCTCTGGTCCCTCCCCAGCCTTGCGCCGGACAGCTCGGCCTCGGTCACCATCGCTGTCAAGGTCAGCGCCAGCACGCCAGCGGGCACCCTGCACAACTATGTCAGCGGCAGCTCGCCGGCCACCGCGGCCTATCAGAGCAACGATGCCTCCACCCTCATCGTCATCCCGGGCTCGCAGATCAGCAAGAGCGTCAGCAAGGCAGCCGCCAGCGTGGGGGACATGCTCACCTATGTGCTGACCTACACCAACACCACGGCAGCCAACCCTGCCACCCCCAAGCTGGACCTGGAGACCCTCTTTCAGAGCGGTAGCAGCGGCTCGGAGAGCTACAATTTCAAGGTGCTCAACTGGGACACCTACCCCGTCAGCCTCTCTGACCTCACCATCGCCTATTGGGTCAACAACCCGGTCAGCGCCGTGAACATCTATTACAACGGCGCGATCAACCTGCCCGGCTACTGCAGCCCCAGCACCCTGGTCGGCTCCACGGCTGCCGCTGGCCCTGCTTTCGTGCCTCCCAGCCGCCAGGCTGGCACCGAGGTGAAGATCGGCGGCGCCCTGGGCTGCGCCACCTTACAGCCCAATGACAGCTGGAGCGGCATCCAGACCAACATCATCGGCACCTTCACCGGCACGGACTACAGCCGCACCCCCACGGCCACGGCCACCGATGACCCCCATTTCGTGCTCTATTGGCGGGGCATCCCGGTGGCGGAGTACCTCAATTCGACGACCCCGGACCCCAACACCGGCATCCCCCCCTTCTACATGGACATCAAAGACCCCATCCCGGCTGGCATCAGCTATGTGGGATCATCGGCCCCGCCGCTGACCCTGACCGCCAGCAGCATCGAGTGGGCCATGGAGGCCACCAAGCCCCAGCAGACCGTCTCCTTCACCTGGTGGGGCCAGGTGCTGGCTTCAGCCAGCGGCACCACGGTATACAACCAAGCCAGCGGCAGCGATCCCAGCGGGGTGGGCTTGTCCCAAGATGTCAGCACCCTCATCTCAGGATCATCGCCCACCAGCACCTCCACCTCAACGCCTTCGCCGACGCCCAGCCGCACGCCCACGCGCACGGCCACCCCCACCGCCACCGATACCGTGACGCCCAGTGCCACGCCCACCCAGACGGACACGCCCACTTACAGCGCCACGGCCAGCGACACGGCCACCCGCACCCCCCCGCCCACCCAGACCGACACGGCCCCCGGCACGAG
>Ga0302320_10000244_pt1 | contig 126742 bp, 79 predicted proteins | sample Bog_T0_3_FD_202130 | JGI IMG/M metagenome (GOLD analysis project Ga0302320, IMG submission 202130) | Peat permafrost microbial communities from Stordalen Mire near Abisko, Sweden - Bog_T0_3 | ecosystem: Environmental > Terrestrial > Soil > Wetlands > Peat | place: Sweden: Abisko, Stordalen... | reverse complement strand
CAAAGACAAAAGATGAATTAATGAATCTAACTGGAAAGAAGTTGAAGTCGATGGCCAAAGACAAGGATCTTATTAGAGGAATTTGGTTTAGGTGTTGTATTGCAGAACTTATGAATTGATCTATAGCGCATGATCGATGAGCCCTTGACCGGATGCTTGAGCTCCCCCTTCGCCTCGCCGGGCTGGCCCTTCGCCGCGGCAGACCAGTCGATGACCTCATAGGACGGCTTGCCACTATCGCCGGCATGCAGGAGCGCCGAACAGGCCAGCAGCAGGAGGACATAGCGCATGATACATCCTTGACCATGGCAGACCGCTCAGTGGATGGCGGTCTGGAGCACAGCGTGCTCAGCGTACGGAACCAGGTACCTGGGCCAACGCGTGCACACGCAGTGCCTACAGATGACCCTGGTAGGAATGATCGGTTGGCCCGGTGCATGTCCATGGATTTCGCCTCATTAGAGACGATGTCCCCCGGAAGCATGCCTCAGGGAATTGCGTCATAGCGGGCACATGGATGGTGCAAGAGGTGCATGTGGTAGCACCACCACATCCAGGTGAGATGCATCGCCGTGCAGTCGACATCCCCACGCTGTCGATAGTCCTGCCGCTGTGCTCCCCATCCATGTGCCTGACGAGCATCCCGCACCATCGCGCCACCACAGGCCCACAGCGGTGACTGGAGATCGCCACGGGTATCGCTCCCGTCAAGGTGGCCACGTCTCAGACACCATCCTCGTCGACGAGCGTTGCGCTGTGGTGGTCGACATCCGGCGCCGAGACTGCCAAACGTCGTGGTGTGAATGCCACGGCATCAGCGCCATTTGTCACTGCCTGCACATACCGGACGCACTGAGGGAATGCCATGCCACAACAACGATATGCCTCTGGTCGATGGCTCTGTCTGGTGGCGCTCCTGCTCGTCTGCCGTGCCCAGCATGCCCAGGGGGCGACGCCCGCACCCGTGATCCTGCCACCCGATGTCGATCAGACCTGGTTGCGCACGACCCCCAAGGGCGCGCCGCGCCTGATCGCCTTGACGTTCGACGATGGTCCCGCGCCCGGTACCGGGGATGCCATCCTCAATACCCTGAAGGCGGTGAAATGGCTGGCCACCTTCTGCGTCATCGAAACCAACGTCCAACAGCACCCGGAAATGGTCAAGCGCATGCTTGCTGAGGGCCATGAGGTAGCGTCGCACTCCTGGTCGCACAAGAATCTCACCCAGCTGGATGCTGATGAGGTCGGCCATGAGGTCGGCGACAGCCTGAACGACCTGCGCACGCTCTTCAAGATCGATGTGCACTGGTTCCGACCCCCGTTCAGCGCCGTGACGCCCGCCATCCGCGATCGCATCCGTGCGGAATTCGGCTGTGCGCTCCTGGGCCTCACCACCGATAGCGAGGACTGGAAGCGGCCGCCGGATGGCACGATCACCAAGAATCTGCTCGCCGACCTGCCGGATGGCTCCGTCATCCTCTGCCATGAATGGAGTGAGCAGACAGCCAAGGAGCTCCCCTTCATCATCTCCGAACTCGTCAAGCGCGGATACCGCTCCGTGACCATCTCCCAATTGCTGGCCACTCGGCGGAAGCACTAGCGTCCGCCTGATGCCGTCGTCGCTGAGAACGGCATCCCACCGGGTCTGACGCAGCGCGCATCTGTCCGCGTATCCCTCGGCTCACCATGGCGATACCGCACATCCCCGAAGAAGTCAGAAGACACGGTGCCGGGATGCCCCGGGATAGGCACTGGTCCTCGCCGCACGACCGGCCACCATGGGCACGAGCAGGCCACCACGATCCCCTGGTGGACCACCGACAGGGATGCCATGGACCACAATCGCCCGCGTTTCCCTGACCAAGACATCGTGCTGGTGGTGCGCAATCCCCATCGCGCCGGCTCGCTGGGCAAGCTCCTCAGCGTCATTGGCGAAGTCGGCGCCCTGGTCGGCGACCTGACGACCAGGACGGTCTCCCCCCACCACAGCATCCGCGAGGTAACGGTGTCGGTCTACGACGACGATCACCTCTCACAGGTGCTCGGCGCGATTCGCGCCAATACCGCCGCCGAAGTGCTCGAGACCTGCGATCTGGTATTCGCCCGCCATCAGGGCGGGAAGATCCACTGCGGCCGCCGCAAGGATATCACCCTCCTGGCGGACCTGCGCTACATCTACACGCCTGGAGTGGCCAGGGTCTGCCGCGCCATCCAGCGCGATCCGGTGAAGGCCCTGGAGCTCACCGGCATCGGCAACAGCGTCGGCATCCTCACCAATGGCACACGCGTCCTCGGCCTGGGCGACATCGGACCGGTCGCCGGTCTGCCGGTGATGGAGGGAAAGGCGGTCATCTACGACCAGTTCGTCGGCATCAGCGCCGTCCCCATCCTCATCGACACCAAGGACCCCGAGGAGTTCATCGAGACCGCCGTGCGCATCGCACCGACCTTCGGCGGCATCCACCTCGAAGACATCCGCATGCCGGACTGCTTCCGCATCGAGGACGAGCTCATACGCCGGCTCGACAAGCCGGTGATGCACGACGATCAGCATGGCACGGCCACGGTACTGCTTGCTGCCGTCTTGACCGCACTGCGTCACACCGACCGTGCCGGGCGGAAAGACATCACCTGCGCCCAGATCGGCCTGGGCGCGGCCGGCTTCGGCATCGCCCGCCTGCTGATGCACAGCGGTTTCCGCGTCATCGGCGTCGACCGCAATGAGCAGGCCTGCGCGCGCCTTGAACACGCCGGCGGCGCCACCGCCAGCCTGGTCGACGCCATGGCTGCCGCCGACATCGTCATCGCCACCACCGGAGTGGTGGGATTGATCACGCCAGCGATGATCCGCAAGGGGCAGATCATCCTCTCGTTGTCGAATCCGATCCCCGAGATCTTCCCTGAAGAGGCGCTGGAAGCAGGCGCCGCCTATGCAGCCGATGGCAAGAGCGTGAATAATGCCCTCGCCTATCCCGGGCTGTTCCGGGCTGCGCTCGATGGCCGATTCAAAGCCATCACGCCCGCGATGAAGATCGCCGCCGCTCGCGCCATCAGCGCCCTGGCCGGCTCCGACGAACTGGTCCCCAGCCCACTCCATCCGGAAGTCCACAAGGCGGTCACCGCTGCGGCCGGCGAGGCCGCCAAGCGCGAACGCCTCCCAGGCCGCGCGTGATTCCCCTTGCCCAGCTCCGGATCACCGGGCGGCCCTCGGCCTGCCAACTCCATGCATGATCGCGAAAACCCATGAAACTCTCCATGATCGTCAATCCCTTCACGGAGGAGAACCTCCAGCGTGCCGCACAGATTGGCGTGTCCGATATCGTCTTGACGTATCCCGGACCGGGCGTCCAGAGCCTGCTAGAGGCCAAGAAGGTCGTAGAATCCTTTGGGCTCCGCCTCACGCATCTGGAGCGGAAGATCCCCCATCTGGACATGGTGCACCATCTGCCCGGATGCGATCAGCAGATCGAGGGCTTCAAGACCATCATCCGCAACATGGCCGAGGTCGGCATGGAGGTGCTGTGCTACAATTGGATGCCAGACGAGGATTGGCAGCGCACCAGCTGTGACGTGCTGGAGCGGGGTGGTTCACGCGTCACGGAATTCGACAGCGCCCAAGTCGGCCGCAATGTGACCGATGCCGATGGCCGGCCCCCCACTCCCACCTCCGCACGCAAGCTGTGGGAGCATCTGAAATACTTCCTCGATGCCGTGCTGCCGGTGGCCGAGGATGCCGGCATCCGCCTCGCCCTGCATCCGGATGATCCGCCGCTACCGGAACTGCTGGGCCAGCCGCGCATCATGATCTCCAACGAGGCCCTGCGCCGGGTGGCCGACCTGGCTCCCAGCCCCGCGAATGGCATCTGCTACTGCGTCGGCACACTGCAGCCCGCAGGGGTGGACCTGCTGGAGGGCATCCGCATGCTCGCAGACAAGATCGTCTTCGTGCATGCGCGCAATGTGCGCGGCACCGCCGAGCACTTCATCGAGACCTGGCCAGACAATGGCGACATCGACATGCCGGCTGTCATCCGTGCACTCGACGCCATCGGCTATCGTGGCACCATCCGCCCTGATCACGCCCCATCGATGGCCGGAGAGGACAACCGGACGCCTGGCTATGAGATGCTGGGGCGCCTGTTCGCTGCCGGATACTTGCGCGGTGTCATGCAGGCAGTGCTCTCACCGGCCATCCGCACGCAGGGCCGCCACAGGGTCTGAGCCCGGCAGCACACGCGGTGATGGCCGTCACCGCGCTCACGCAGCCGGTGCGCCAATGGACAGGAATCCGGACGGCGAGGCGCATCCTGCCCAAGTCTCAGGGCGATTTCTTCTTCTTGCTTGGCTGTGCATCGTACTGCCCTTCGAGCATGAAGGCGACGCCCATCGGCGCCGGCTGGTAATCGTTCTTGTCGCGGCCGCCCTTGCGCGTCCCGGCAGCGACCAGCTCGAAGAACACGAAGCGATCCGCCTGGCTGTCAAAGATGGCCTTGCCATGCAACGTGCTGGCGAAACCGTATACGCCAGGCACATCGACGCGATGATCACCGTAGATCATCAGCTGAGGTGGAGTGGTTGGCATATATCCGTCGGACGCCTCCTCGGTGACGATTTCGCCATGCAGGCGAATCGTCACCAGGGAGCCGGAGCTCGCGGTGACCTCGGTGGTCATCCAGGCGCTCTTGATCGCCGCATCGCTCTTGTAGCCGCCATTGTTGCCCTTGGTGAAATCGACGAGGAAATGCCGTGCCAGCCGCTTGATGGTCGCATCCGCGACCTCGCCCTTCTGCAGGCCGCCGGTGGGCAGGAAATCATGCGCCTCCTTGGCAGTCATAGTGAGGAATTGGTGGTTCCACATGCGGCGCTCATCGGGCTTGTCACGGGGAAGGTCGCGAGCGACGACATAGAGGAACAAGCCGGACTTCGCCATCAGCTCCGGCCAGGCCGGTCCGGGCTTCGCGAGCGGTATGGGTTTCGGCTTATAGCCCTTCTCCTTGACCAGGCTCTCCCACTTCGCCAAGGCCGCCTTGATCAAGGATACCACCGGCTCCTTGGGCCGCGAGAGGAACTGGAAGCCGAGGTTCTGGCCGTCGGGACCGAACAGGTATAATCCGTGCGCCCCTCCACCCGAGGTCGGACCGCCTGCGGCATGGAACCAGTCCGAGGCCGGGGATTTCCCGGTTGCCAGGGTCCACACTTCAGCGGTGGTACAGACGAAATTGCGGCATAGCTCCTGAACTTCCGGATCTCCGTACACATCCTTGCGCGCAACGATGGTGTTGATTGATGGCGGGAAATCCACCAGGCCAAGCGGATTGCCCTGGTCGGACCACAGCAGAATGGGCCGATTGAGTGCCTTCGCCTCGGCCACCGAGGTCATCAGATCATTGCCCCAGCCGATATCCTTCCACTTCAGCTCGTCTGGGGTCGGACGGACCAGGTCGATCATCATCCGGTAGTTCTTATCATCCAGCTTGGGCAGGTCGCTGGTCGTTGGTGCAGGCTTGCTTGACTTGGACGGATCCGCCGCCGCCAGGCTGGTGCAGCTCAGGACGAGAGAGGCAACGATGAACAGCAGCCCCAGGTCTCCCGCGCGATGGAGGCACGCCACCCACATGATCAGCGAGCACCTGCACGCGCCATGGCTCATGCGGATCGGTGGAGAGGGCATGCCAGAGGCATCAATCGGCGCTAGGCCGTCGAGGCCCGTCGGATGATGCTTGGATGGCGGCCTGATGGGGGTATCGGCCATGCTGATTGTTAACACGTGTGTTCGGCCAGCCCGGCTGTGCGGGCGTCGAAACGGCACCTCGCACGCCTATGGGGCGCAGCCATGGCCAGGACTCCGGCGCGATCACAGTCGGTGCAGTCAGGACTGCGCCGCATCCCCAGTCCTCCAGCCGCTGACAGCTGTCGGCCCATTTGAATCGCTTTAGACAATGGGGTCTCCCAAGCGGAAAATGGCATCAGGGAATGGAGCCGCAGTGGCGCAACATGTCAGGAAATCTCCGAGCGGGTACGCGAGCCGAGTTAAATGTCCAATCGCTTTGTTTACAATATTTTATGTATTCATCTTCGCCTCGCCATGCCTGCATTCCTGCGCATGGATAGCACTGTTCGCTCGCCGAACTACGTCGGAATGATCGTCTGAAAGTTGTGATTGAAGTGATTCATTACAGGACCGCAGATCACCCCACTATCGGGGTCATGTGCATGACGGTGCGGAAGACCCGCGCTGGCATGCGACCCAATTAGGGGCTCGCTGGGCTGCTCGTCCTGGCCCGTGCGGGTGCGGTGGTGCGGCGGACCACCAGCTGCGTCGGTACCAGGCGTGTGCCGAGCTGACCCACTGTCCCGGTGACGCGCTCCAAGAGCAGCTCGACCGCTGCTGCTCCGACGGCGGTCAAGGGGACGCGGATGGTGGTGAGGAGGTTGTTGCCATCCGCATCAAGCAAGGGGTCGGTATCATCGAAGCCGATGAGGCTGATGTCATGCGGCACCTGGATGCCGGCCTGCTCGAGTGCGATATGCGCGTGCAGCGCATTGGCGTCATTGATGGCGATGATGGCTGTGATGGCCGGATGGTCACGCACCATGCGCAGGAGCTGCGCCTGCGCACGCTCGTCATCAGCCTGAGGTGGGGGCCTGCGCACGCCGCCGGCAAAGACGGACGGATCGTTCCAGCGGCCGGTCAGCTCCAAGGTATGGCAATGCTCCTGGGGTGTGAGGCCTCGTTCCTGCAAGGCGCGGTAGGCGCCGGCGCGGCGCCGGCGCGAGCGCGGCTCGGTATCATCGTAGATGTACAGCAGGAGGGAGCGATGTCCGAGGTCGAGCAGATGGCGGACCGCATCGTAGGTCCCCTGCTCGTCGTCGGTCAGGATCGCCGAGCATCCCGACCGTGCCTCGATGGAGACGATCGGACGGTCGCCGAATCCCTCGTCCTTGCGCAGCCAGGTGATCACCGCCGGGGCGGTGGCGGGGCCATAGGTGATCAGGCCATCGACATCATGCTGGGTGATGGTGGGCAGGGCCGCCCGCTGGGCATGATGAGGTGAATTGACCGTCAGATGCGTGAGCGTGAGCAGCCCATAGCCGTCGCGGTCGGCGACCTCGAGAGCGCCGAGCATGATATCCTGGAAATACCGCCAGCGGTAGAAGCTCAGCGGCAGTGACAGGGCGATCAGGCGGCTCGGGGCCCGGCTGTCATAGCGATGCATCACCAGGCTGCGCGCCGCCGCATTCGGCCGGTAGCCGAGCTTGCCGGCTGCCGCCACGATGCGCTCGCGCGTGGCATCGATGACCCGGCTGTCCCCCCGGAGCGCGAGGGAGACCGTCGAGGTCGACACCCCGCAGTGGCGCGCGAGGTCGACGATGGTGGCGCTCGGTTTGCGGGGTTTTGCCATGCTCGCTGCGGGGTTTTGCGGAGGCTGGAATGGGCTGGCGTCGATACGTATCTTATGTGCCGCCATTGCCTAGCAGTTTCCGCATGCGCGCTGTCATGTACAGCTGCAACGATGGGCTCGTTAACCGGTAGTATATACGTATCGATAGCCTATATACACGTGTCGATAAGCCATCCGGCGCACCCGCATTCGGAGGAGCTGCCTTGCGTGACCAGCTGGGAATGATGATGCGCGCGGTGACCATGCGATGCACGCTGCTCCGCTCAGCAGGACGAGGCGGAGCATGAGCGGCGCCAGCGGATGGGTCGTGGGGCTCATCGGTCTCGCCCTTTGCCTCGGCCGGGCCGCCGGCGTCGACGCCGATGGAGGGCTTCAGCGCTTCCTCATCGACACCCTGCATAAGCCCGGCAACAGCGGAGCCGCCATCGTCCTCAGCCTCATCGGCCACGACGGCGTCAAGCTCATGGATGCCGATGCGCTCGGGTTGACCATCAGGCATGGTGCAGGCGGCGCGCTCGCATTGCCCTGGTCGATGATCTCGGAGCAGGATCTCATCGCCACCTGCCGCCCTTACGTGGCCAAGGCTCCGAGCCGCATCCAGGCGCTCTACCTCGCCGCGCAGATCCGCCAGGGGCATGGCGGCGAACCGGACTGCCAGGACCTCCTTGCCCAGCTGCGGGTGTCCGATTCCGCGGCGGCGGAGCTCATCGATTCCCAGCCTGCACCCTCGTCACCCGGGCACCTGCCGATAGCACATGCCTCTGGTGATGGCGCGACCGAGCATGCCACCGCAGACGGGACGGCACAGCGAGCCGTCGAGGCGGCGCCAGTCGAGCCGCCAGCCGCACCCGCGATTCCGGTCGCCGACGCGGCTGAGGAACCGTCGCCCCTGTTCGACAAGCACGGCAAGATCAATAAGGCTGCCTATGTCCGGGCCGCATTGGACGGCAGCCCGGCAGCGCTGGACCGCAGGATGGGGCCTGATGCGGCCAGCCTCATGAAGTCCGATCACAGCAAAGCGCAGCCGCAGGGCGAGCCCAAGGACAGCATCTGGTCGCCGCCGCTGTCGTTGTTCAAGCCTGCCCGCAATGGCCAAGGCATGAACTGGGAGATCGGCGGCCCCGCCAACACCGATCCTGGCGATTACAGCAGCACCCATGCGCAGGTCCTCTACATCCCCGACAAGGCCAACGACCCGGGCGTGGACCGCATCTCCATCCTCGAAATGGGCCACAATGTCTTCACCTATCGCCCTGAGCCGACCTGGTGGGGCGGTTCGCATCCGGAACCGTCACTCGCCACTCCCGCGTGGGTGCAGGCCTGCGGCGGTGCGCTCGGCTCTCCGGTGGCGATCGCCCGGGCCTACGGGAACTGGAGCAATAGCGCCCTGATCGTCTTCACTTCGGGGCTGGTCGGTACCGCCGGGACCTGCACGTCTCAGAATTCGTGCCCCTTCCTCGTGCTGCCCAAGGGCAAGATCCCCACGGCCATTTCAATCACCAACAAGAACGAGTTCGCGCTCATCACGGTCTGGGATGTCGAACAGTTCAAGGGTCAAGTCGCGGTCATCGCCCTTGAGAGCATGCATACCGATGGCCTGATGGCCCTCTACGAATGGCATGTGCACAATCCGTGCTTGCCCAATGTCGGCGGCTTCACCAGCATGAAGCTGCTCGGCTTCATCGATCTGCCGTTCGCAACGCCTACGGCCATCAGCGCAGCCGGCAATCGCACCTCCGAGTGGATCCACATCGCGGGCAAGAACTCCAATGCCAAGGACGTCGACTTCGCCCAGCAGGCGATGCGTGACAGCTTCCTCAAAGGCGAGAATGCGAATTATATGGACAGCGCCGGCTGTGCCGTGGTGGTGTCGCGGCATGAGCACAAGGCCTCGTTCATCGATCTCCAGCCCTTGTTCGAGCATGTTCGCGAAATGTACTGCACCACCGAGGAGAATTACCAGAAGACGCGCACCTATGGACCAGACCCCAAGCAATGGCCCTGCTCATTCGACATCGCTCCACGCACCAGGCCCATGCTGGTAAAGACCCTCGCGGTGAGGAATCCGACCGCCGTCAATGTCAGCATCACCGGCGGCGCAGCGGCACGCGCCTACATCGCCACTCTCGACGGCAAGCTGTACATCTACCAGGTCGGCGGCCTCGGCAAGGAGGGACCCTGCGATCCGGGTGCGATCGGCCCGACCGGACTGGTCCAGATCGGTCGCAATCCCGTATGCCTGGCATACAGCAAGAGCCAGGGCTGGGCTGGTCCCGACACCATGCGCAGCGATATCATCGCCGTCTGCCGGGGAGACCGCGAGTTGGACTGGGTCCACTTCCATGGCGATGCCGGGGAGGTCGTCTCGCGGCTGCGTGATGCCCGGCTGCTCGATCCGGTGTGGATGGAGGTCGCCGATGGGCATGGCACGGAATCCCACGTCTTCACCGTCGTCGACTTCAAGGGCAGGAAGGTGGTCGACTACCGCAATGGGCCGGTGATCTTCCATACGAATGGCGGCAAGCGCTACGATATGGGCGCCGATGGGAAGGCCGATTTCGAATGCGGTGGCGTGATGGACTTCCCGGGATACCCCTTCGCCTTGTGCGGGACCAACGTCAATTGAACTCCCTGCCATCCCAGCATGCCCACAGCTCCGGGCCGATACCTGACTCAGCACCGGGTCCCCCAGCCGGCAGGAGCACGCACCGGCACCACGTTGGAGTATCCATGATCATCCGCTGCATGACCATCGCCGCCGTGGCGCTGGCGCTCCTGGGTTGCCGGCTTCTCGCCACCGAGACCGAGAACTACGCGCTGCAGGTGCTCCCCGCTTCCGGGCCGATGACGATCGATGGCAGCACCGCAGACTGGAATCTCGCCGGCGGACTATTCGCCTGCGGCGATGTCGAGAACCAGCGGGATCAGTTCGCGCTCTGGGCGCATGCCTGCTATGATGACAGCAACCTGTACATTCTCGGCCGCTTCGTCGATCCGACTCCGCTGAACAATCCCGGCCAGATCGAAGGGGATAATGGCTTCGAGGGTGACTGCCTGCAGTTCCGACTCATCATCGGCTCGGGGGGAGCCAGCGACAAGGGGCGCTGCTCGCACTGGACCTGCTGGCAAGGGCGCGATGGGAAATCGGTCATGAATGTGGTGTATGGGACGAAATTCGATCAGGGAGGGATCAAGGACGCGCAGACGAACGGTGCCAAGCAGGCATTCGCGGTGTGGAGCGACAAGCACGGCTATAACCAGGAACTCTCCATTCCCTGGTCGCTGATCGCTCCGGCGGGCTGGAAGCCGACCGTCCATGATACGCTCCGCCTGACCTTCGAGCCCAACTTCACCATCGGCACGCATGGACGACTGTCGGCCAAGGACCTGTTCTCATCCGATATCCAGATCGATCGTGTCTTCACCTTCATGAGCTCCCAGTGCTGGGGCCATGCGACCCTCACTGCGCCTGGGGCGATTGCGCCGTCGCCTGTCCACCTGTCGGACCACCGGGAATTCCCGGTGTCCATGCACGACGGTCTGCCCGTCGTCGACTGGACCGGCCTGATCAAGCAGAAGACCCTGACGGGGCATAAGCCGATCGCCTTCGTGATGCCCTTCGACGGCTACATCTCCCTCAATATCTTCGCGCCCGATGGCGCGGTGGTGCGGCAGCTGCTCAATGACGCGTTCTTTGCCAAGGGACCGCATGAGGTCCTGTGGGATGGACTGACGACCTTCTCCTGGCGGGTTCCCGGGGATCCGGTGCCCGCAGGCTCGTACACCTGGAAGGCCCTGGTGCATCCAGCCTTCGATCTGACGCTGGTGGGCTGGGCCGACAACGCCGGCAGCGCACCATGGGATGGCCCAACCGGGCGGGAGAACTGGGGCGGCGATCACGGCCTGCCCATCTGTGCCTCGGCGCTCGGTGATCAGGTGCTCCTGGGCTGGAGCTTCGCCGAAGCCGGCAAGGCCCTGGTGGCCTGCGACCAATCAGGTGGGGTGCGTTGGAAGCAGTCGCGCCAAGGGATGTCCGGCTGTGCGCTGGTCGCCAGCGATGGCGCGTTCGTCTTCGGTCTCAATGAAAAGCAGATCTACCGCCTCCATGGCGCTGACGGCTCCTATGCCGTCTGGCCGGGACGCGATTCGCCGGATCTCGGTCTCCAGGATCTGCTTCCCGGCGAGAAGGGACTGGCGCAGAGCGAGATCTCGGCGCTTGCAGCGAGGAATGGCCAGCTGTTCATCGCCGTGGAGAAGGCCAATGCCCTGTTCATCGCCGATGGGCAGAGCGGTGCGCTGCTGAAGCGCATCCCCCTGCCTGCGCCGATCGCGCTTGCCGCTGGCGATGGCACCACCATCTACGCCAGCAGTGCCCACGATGGCATTGTCGCCATCGATACCAGCACCGCTGCCATCACGCCCTTCGCCGCCATCCATGATGTCTGGGGACTGGCGACCGATCGTGCCGGACTGCTGTATGCGGTCGTCCGCGGCGAGGTGCAGCAGGTGGTGATCCTGGACAAGTCGGGCAAGCAGATCCGCGCCATCGGGCGCCACGGTGGCCGGACCGCAGTCGGCCCCTGGGATGCCAGCGCCCTGCGCAATACCCGTGGCATCGCCGTGGATGGCAAGGACCAGGTGTGGGTCGCCGAGGAATGCGCGACGCCCAAGCGGTTCAGCGTCTGGGACGCCCATGCCGGCACCTTGATCAAGGAGCTCTTCGGCTGCCCGAGCTATGGCGCGCTGGGAGGCAGCATCAGTCCCATCGATCCCCTGGTGATGGCCGGCCAAGGCTGCGAATGGAAGATCGATCCCCATACCGGCAAGGCGACCTGCCTCGCGGTGATCGATCCCGATGGCTTCCAGAACAGCAGATTCGCCATCGGCGCCAATGGCCGGGAATACCTCGTCACCTGCACGAGCTGGGCCTATGATCTCGCTCCGCTGAAGATCTATGAGCATCTCGCACCCGGACGTTGGGTGCTGCGCTCGATGGTGCAGTACCAGGACAAGGACGGCCATCCGCTCAACCTGGGAGGAGGCCAGCATGCCGGCGACGGCGCCACCACCCGGATCTGGGCGGATCGCAACGGTGATGGCCGGCCAGACCCCGACGAGCTCTCGCCGCCGGTACCGGGAATCCTCAAGTTCAGCGGCTGGTACATGGATGTGACCCCGGATCTGACGATGTATGCGGGCACCAGCCAGTTCCACTGCACCGGCTTTACCGCCTGCGGCGCGCCGACCTGGGATCTCTCCGCGCCGACGCGCATGCCAGCAAGCGGCTTGGGATCGGCAGATGGCAGACTGGTGCTCTCACCCGGGGAGTATGCCGCCGCGCACAGCCAGTTCCGCTGCTTCGACATCGCCTCCGGCACTTTGCGCTGGTCGTATCCCGACACCTTCGTCGGGGTGCACGGGAGCCACAATGCCCCACCGGCGGAGGTGGGGCTGATCCGTGGCTCCTATGGCCCGTGCAGCTCGGTGAAGCTGCCGGCCCCCATCGGCAATGCCTGGATCATCGCCACCAATGTCGGCGAATGGCACATCCTGACCGAGCAGGGCTTCTACCTCACCCGCCTGTTCCAGCCCGATCAGACCAGGGTGGCATTCCCCCCCCAGGCGATCCCGGGCGTGCTGCTGAACGACTGCCCCTGCGGCATGGGCGGTGAGGATTTCGGCGGATCGGCGACCCTGGCTGCCGACGGGACGCTCTACCTCCAGGCGGGCAAGACGGGGTTCTGGAACGTCGCCGTCCGCCATCTCGACCAGGTCCAGGCCATCGCAGGTCAGTCTCCGATCACCCTCACCCCTGCGGACCTCCCCCTCGCCTTGTCTTTCAGGGAACAGGCCCTGCAGTCGACTGTCGGCACTCGTCGCCTGACGGTCACCCGGGTCTCGCCGACGTTCACCGGACACATCGACATGGATTTCGCCGGAGCGAGCCTGATCACCTACGAGAAGGGCGAGGGCACGCGGGTGCGCAGCGCCATGACCTGGGATCCGTCAGCCCTGCATGTCGCATGGGAAGTCCAGGACAAGACCCCCTGGATCAACGGCGGCCGCTCTGCTGACGCCCTCTATTGGGGGGGAGACACCGTTGATCTCCAGCTCGGCACCGATCCGGCCGCGGCTGCGGATCGCAGCGACGCGACCCGGGGCGATGTCCGACTGTCGATCGGATCGCTGGCCGGCAAGGATACCGTGGTCATGTTCCGCAAGGTCGCCGAGGTGAAGCATCCCAAGACCTTCAGCTCCGGTGTGGTCAAGGAGTATGCCATGGACAGCGTCACCGTGCTCGAGCATGCGGTGATCCTGGTGAGCAAACGGGGAGACGGCTATACCGTTGAAGCGACCATTCCCGCCTCCGACCTCGGGTTCACGCCCCGGCCGGGGCTGTCGCTCAAGGGCGATCTGGGCGTCACCTTCGGCAATCAATCCGGTGATCGCACCCGCCTGCGCTCCTATTGGTCGAACCAGCATACCGGGATCGTCGATGATGTGGTCTTCGAGCTGATGATGGAGCCGAGGTTCTGGGGGGAACTGCACTTCGAGTGAGCGCGATCGAGCGCTCGCTTCGTGCTCGCCGGCAGAGCGCTGCCTGGATGCCGAGTCAGGGCTCCGGCCCGCCAGCTCTGCCCCGGCGACCTGCTGTCTGTAACCGCACTCCTGTGTCGGTCATGGCCCGCCTGCCTCGCACTGCATTCTGGCCGGTCGCCACCGCATCGTGGACCGCTCCCCCGGGTATGCGCTCGGCTCGGATGCGGTACAGCACTCGGCGATTGCCCCCGCAGTTCGCGCTCCTAACATGCTCGTTTTGCATCGTCATCGACGGTGATACGAGGAGCGCCTATGACGGAGATGGAAACCTGGCATTCCACTGTTTGCCACAGTATCCTCTTCCCGCAGTCGCCTGACCGCAGATCACGGCGCCCCGCGCAGCGTGGGCATGCGGCTGGGGCCTCCAGCCGATGATGCTGCCGACATGATCAGCGATCGCCTCACTCCCCTGGTCGAACAGGCTCGTGCAGGCAATAGCGAAGCCCTGGGCGAGCTTGTGCGCCTGTGCGGGCGCGATCTGCGCACCTACATCGCCACCTTCGCCGCGTCGAACGTGATGATCGCCGAGGTGGAGCGGGAGGCCTGGCAGAGCTGCCGACGTGATCTCGCGTCGTTCCCGGACGGCACCCAGGTGCTGCCATGGCTCTGCGTCCGTGCATGCACTCCCCTGCGCCGGCACCTGGACGACTGCGAACGCCAGGCGGTCGCCGACCAGGATAGCCCCACCCACATCCTCGCGCGCAGCGGTCTCGAGGCGCTCGCCGCCCTGGATGGTGCGCACCAGCTCGGCAGCGAGGATGTCCAGGAGCAGCTGAAGAAGATCGCACCGAGTGCGCGGTCGCTGCTGGATCTGCGCTATGCGCAAGGGCTCTCCCTCGCCCAGGTAGCGGCCACCCGCAGCCTCTCGGTCGCCGATACCGCGCATGCGCTGGCGACCGTGCGCAGCCAGGTCGATTGGGTCGCCCAATCGTCCTCGGGCCTGGCCGGTGATGATCGCCAGTTCGCAACCCACGTCGAAGAGCTGTTTGATGGCACCTGCACGGGCGAATCCAGGGTGCTGCTCACCGCGGTCCTGCTGAAAGATCTCGCCCGCAGCGCGCAATTCGAACGCCAGGCGCGCCTGCACCTCCTGCTGACGGCGATGCTGGGCGCCGAACCTGCCGACCATTCCCGGTCGCTCGCCCATCAGGTCTGGGGCGGCGACGCTGAGGCGAACCGGCTGATGTTCGGCTCTGCGAGCGGAACAGCCCGGAAGCACCACGATGCCGCGCGTACGCATCCGGTGGCCGCCAGTGCCGATCCGCGGCGTACCAGCGCCGCGAGCCAGCGCATGCACCATGCTGGACCCCCCCGCCGTCGTCCACACGTGATCGCCATCGCCGTCATCATGGGCGTGGTCATCCTCGGCATCCTGCTGCTGGCAGGCCATGGAAGAGGGCAGGTGCGCCTGCAGCCTGTCGCGGCGCCCAGCGGACCGGAAGCCGCCGCAGCGAGCGCGGGCATGGCGACGGACCGGATCGGCTCCGGACGCCCGGAGCACGCGGGCGATGGGGAGGCCGCACTCCACGATGGCGAGGGGCGCGCAGGGCATGACGCCAGCTCATCCGGCCAGGGCACGGACAACCCGGGCATCTTCCTGCGCGGCATCCACTTCGGCGCCGGCCCGGTGACCATCGATCGGCATCGCTGGCTGACCCTGCGCCAGGCGCAGGGCGCCGGCTTGGCCATCGTTGCTGCATCCGTCGGCGATGCCCATGCCGACATTGCGGGCGCCAAGCTCGATTTCGACACCAAGGCCATGCTCGCTACCGGCATCACCTCGCCAGGCCCCCTGCGCATCACCCAGGCGGTGCCGAACGGCTCGCTCGCGCTCACCCTGTGGCTGGCTGGGACGCACGGCGTCCACCTCAGCGATCTCGCGCTCACCATCGGCTCGCAGATGGTGGCGGTCGGTGCGGCTGCGGCGCAGTCCGAGACTTGGTGCCGGATCGGCCCCTACCCGGTCACCGTCACCGACCATCATCTGGTGTTCGCGCTGGAGGGCCTGCGCCAGATGCATCTGGCGGGCATGGCCATCGCGGCCATCGGGACGGTCGCCGGCAGCTGCCAACCCGTGGTGTCGTTGTCCTCACCGGTGGAGGGCAGCATGCATCATCAAGGCGAAGCGCTGCAGCTCCAGGTCGACCTCATCGGCGATGAGGTCTGCCAGGTCGATTATTACAACGCTGACGTCAAGATCGGCGGGAGCGCACAGGCACCGTTCTCGCTGCCCTGGACAGCACCGGCGGCCGGATCGTACACGCTGTCGGCGCGCGCCACGGATGGGGCTGGCACCGTCACCCAGACGGCACCGGTCACGGTCACCGTGGTGGCAGACAGCGCACCAGCTGCCGTTCCGCCGGCTCCCGTACCGACTCCGGCTCCAGCCTCGGCCCCGATCCCGCTCGCCGGGTTGACTGCAGATCTGATCGTCTGGGACGGTGATGCCGTCACTGGCGGTGCTGGCTTCAATGGCTTCAATGCCCACGGTTGGGGCGTCCAGCACGTCGTCGCCCATGCCGGTTCAGCCCTGCGCGTGGAGGTGTCGGGTGGTGACTTCGCCTTCTTCGGCTACAATTGGTTCAGCTGGGCCTTTGAGGATGCTGGGACCGACGTCACCGCCTTCGACCGCTTCTGCATCTGGATGAAGCTGGACGGCCCCGCACGCCCGACCTCCCTCACGTTGACCCTGCGCAGCTCGCCCAAATCCGCGCAAAGGAAAGGAGCCGAGATCGATATCGTCCCGCTTCTCCCCGACATCGCGGACGGTGCCTGGCACCAGGTCATCCTGCCGATGGCGCTGCTTGCCCCTCCCGGCTGCGCGCTCGACCTCAAGAAGGTGTGGGAAGTGGATTTCGCTCTGCGCTCGAAGACCGGCATGCTCGACTGCACGGTCTATCTGGATGACATTGGCTTCGCCCGTCCCGGGACCGCCGCCGCGTCGCCACCCGCCGCGCCACCCCCCGCTCCGCCTGCGCTCGTCCAGGCGCACTTCGTCAAGGCCATCGATCTGGGCGGCACTGCGGTGGCCATTGATGGCAACCATTGGCTGGCGGAAAAGCAGGCCGAGGAGGAATCGGTGGGCCCCGCACCGGCGGGGACGCCGGTCTACCTCAGCGACATCCCCTGGACCAGCGCAAGCTGCGGTTATGGCATGATCAAGAAGGATCTCAGCATCGGCGGCAACCAGCCCATGTCCATCCACGGCAAGGCCTATCCGAAGGGCATCGGCACCCATGCCAAGAGCGAGATCATCTACGCCCTCGACGGGACCACGGTGCAATTCCAGAGCGATGTCGGCATCGATGACGAGACCCATGGCGGGGGGCATGTGCTGTTCCAGGTCTACCTCGATGGGGTCAAGGCCTACGACAGCGGCCCGGTCACCGGCACCATGCCGGCGCTCGCAGTGCAAGTCGGCCTGATCGGCACGAAGGAGCTCAAGCTCACTGTCGAGGGGGTCGGCGACAACATCAACGCCCATGCCGATTGGGCCGGCGCACGTCTGCTGCATGCGGGGGGCACCTTCGGCCCATTGATCGTGCACAACGCCAAGCGTGCCATGGTGGCCATGGCCCCCAAGCCCGCAGTCGATGCACCGACCCGCGCCATGCTCACCTCCTCACTGATCGGCAGCAAGGACGGCCTGGGGCTCAGCCTGATGCTGCCGTTGGGGCAGTACCAGATCCTGGTCTATGTCATGGAAACCGGGTTGACCAACAGCCGCGCGTTCGACCTGGAGCTGAATGGCGAGCTGGCGGCGGAGGGGCTCGGCGCCCTGGCCAGCGGAGCATGGGCCCGTTACGGTCCGTATCCGGTGACCATCACCAGCGGAACCCTGGAGCTGGTGGCCAAGGCCCGCAAGGGCGTACCCCAGCTCATGGGTCTCGAGATCTGGAGCGCCGGGACCATGCCATCCCCGTTCCGCTGAATGCGGTCCGCCTGATGATCCAGGTGGCGGATGGCCCGCATCAACCGCACCAGCCGCCATTTCCCCACTTGACCGAGGGTGATTCACCAGATGGTCGCCATCGGCCCGACTGTGCCGCAGATCCAGCACCCTGTCGGCTGCTGGAACGACCTGTCGCAACCCTGTCACCTCCGAGAATCCATGAGTACCACGACGACCCGCCGGCTGCTGTACGCCGGCTGCCTCTCTTGCTTCTGCGCATGGACACTCGCCGCGGATCCGCCTGCCGTGGCGGCGCTCGCGGCGGCGCAGGTGAAGGCTCATGCAACGCGCGAAGGTGGCTGGTCGCTGGAGATCGGTGCTGCGAGCACGCTCGATGAGGGGCTGTGGTCGCAGATCGCGACCCTGCCGCAGGTGACCCAGCTGAGCGGCAGCGGAGCGCACTTCAACGACGCCATCGTCCAGCGGCTGGTGACGATCTCCACCCTCGAGACCGTCTACTTCAACGGCCCCGGGTTCACCGATGCCGGACTGGCTGCATTCAGCGCCCTGCCCAGGCTGCGCAGCCTGGGGGTCGACCATTCCACCATCCTCACCGGCAGCGGACTGTCGTCCTTCGTCGGCAAAGCGTCCTTCACCTCCCTCCACTTCGGCGGTTGCATCATTGGCGACGAGGGCGTGAAGGCCATTGCCCGGCTCGTCCAGCTTGAGGATGTCGCCCTCGGCCATACCCGCATCACCCGTGCCAGCTTCCCCCTGCTCGCGCAGATGCCGGCGCTCGCCCGCCTCGAGATCACCCCCAATTGGGATCCGCAGCCCTACACCGCTGCGGATTTCGCCGCCTTTTCCGGGATGACCCGCCTGCGCGAACTGGAGCTTCATGATATGGTCCTGCCGTGGGACAACGGCCTCGACCATCTCGCCACCATCCCCAGCCTGAAGACGCTGAAGATCTACTGGAGCTACCTCAGCGCTGCCGACAGCGCACAGCTCAAGGCCCATCTGCCCGCGGTCACCGTCGATATCCGCAATCCAGCCGGGGAGGACCGCCTCAAGCAGTACAATGATCGCCTGGACAAGCTGCGCAGCGCGGGGGGGCACTGATCGGCCTCACTATGGGCAACGAAACCGCCATCGCCGCCACCAGCGCCAGCGCTCCCCCCCTCAGCCGCCGGCACAGCGCACCGCCACCCGCCCTGCGGCGCCGGGCGCTGGCAGGCTCTGCGCTACTCGAAGGTGAACAGGCCCCACAGGCTCGGCGTCAGCATCGCCTCCGAGGGCACATCGGCGGTGATGCCGGTGGCCTTGTTGCTCCAATAGACCCGCTGCTGGGTCATGCCGTCGCTGCCACGCAGGATGCCGATGTCGGCCTTGATCGTGCGGCCCGTCGCCGGCGCGAGGTTCAGCGCCGCCAGGGGGACCGCGATCTCGTAATTGCCGTCGCTGGCGGCGAAGCGGACCTGGTCGCTGATGTCATCGACCCGGTCGATGGTGATGGTGCGCCAGGGCGAGGAGAAGGGCACCGGCTTGGCGGTTCCGGGCACCACCGCGCGGTAGAGCAGCGCCAGGGTCTTGCCTTTGACCACCGTCACCAGGAGACGCTCATCGCCTTCGGCCGGATTGGCCCGCGCGCGGTCCGCCTGGGCATTGGTGCCCAGCATCAGATCGAGGCATCCACCGGTCTTGAACGGCGCGTTCGCGACATCCCCGGTATTGGTCAGCAGCTTGGCATCACCCGTCCGCCAGGCGGCGTACAGGTGGTCGGCGCTCACCGACACCGCGCCAGCGATGTCGTAGGGCTTGCTGTTGCTGTCGAAATTCGCGGCGACCCCGCTGCGATCGATCACCGCCCAGTCGGCACCGGCCCAGTCGTCGAGCTTGCCGTCGATGGTCGGCGGGGTGGTGCGCTTGGACACCTTGAGGACGCTCGCGCCATGGGACTTCTGCCGTTCCGCCTCGCGCTCCAGTCCAAAGGCCTGGGCCTGCTTGAGGTCCGCTTCGCTGATGGTCACGGTCGCCTCGGGCAGACGGCGGATCGAATCGAGGCCATCGATGCGCACCAGGTTCGGATCGCCGGGGACGAGATAGACCTGGCCATCAGGTGCCTGGGTGATGGACGGCCAGAAGTTCTCATCGCTGAGGGTCAGATCGTTGACCTTCATGCCGCGCTGGGCCAGGGGCATCGACCAGCGCTTGCCCATGCGCACATCGTGGAAGAGGGTGGCGACGAAGAGCCCGTCTGCGGTCATCAGGTAGATGTTCCCCATGTTGCCATTGATCGCCCACAGCGGACCGGCATCGCCGCTCCTGGGCGTGAAGAAGTTCCCCAGTAGCCGGGTCGTGCCGACCAATTCACCGGGGAATTCCGGCTTCGCCGACTCATGCGAGGCGTGCAGGCCCGGCCACATGTCGGGATAGCTCCACGTCGACGCTCCCCGCGTGCCGCCACCGACCGAGTAGGCCGAGAAGGGCTTGGCGGCATTGGTCACCACCAGCCGGCCATCCTGGGCGATGAGCGCCTGGTCCCCGCCGCTGCTGACCGGACCCTGCGCCCCGTCGAGCACCACCTCGCCCTTGTCGATTGCATAGAGCGGCACGCCCTGGGGGCTGAACGAGAGCGGGGCGAAGCGCATGACCTTGCCGTCGATGCGCGCGGCGAGCAGCGAGAGGTCGGGCATGACGGTCATGCCGCCCGGCGAGGCCTTGATCAAGCTCACCTCGTCCGGCTGCATCTGGCCATCGCCGTTGGCATCGGTCCAGATGCAGAAGCACTGGTTCGACCAGTAGTCGCCGCGCAGATTCACCCCGGCCGGCCAGCGCGACTTGAAGGCATCGCCCTTGAGCACGTCCCAGTCGTTGGCGCGCCCGGCGGCCGCGACCGGGATGGTGACGCCGCCACGGTCACACCAGAGCATGATCATCGACGCCCCGCCGGTCGGATTGCTGTTGTAGCAGTTGGTGAAGTAGCGTTTCCCGCCCAGGTAGATGGGCTGCTCCGGGACGCCGGTGTCCCCCGGCGCCTTCAGTTCGCCCGCCGCCGGCCGGTAGAGGATCGCGGTGATCTGGCTGGTGCCTTTGCCCCAATCGAGGGCGAACTGCATGCCATGGTAGTAGTAGATGCCCTTGTCGTGGTCGTCGATCCGGCCACCGCCGCCATATTCGGTCGGACCATAGAAGGTCTTGAGCAGCTGCCCATCCAGGCTCCAGACGCTGACCCGCTTGGGCTGAAAATCCGTCTCTGCTACCCACAGATGGTGGTTCGCGTCAATGGTGATCCCGTTGGGGTGGTTCATGTGCTGCACGTCATAGGGGCCGGCCTTGGGCTCGCCGGCGTGCCCGATCGCCCGCACGGCCTTGCCGTCGGCGCTGAAGACCTTGACCTGATGGCTGGAACCCTGGTCGGAGACGAACAGGGTGCCATCGGCATCCATGGTGATCTGCTGCGGGTCCTCCAGCCCGTTCGCCACCAGCACCTGGGCCGGCGGCAGCACGATGGTGCCCTCGAGGTGCACTGGCAGCGCATAGCGCTGCACCTGCTTGCCGGCAAGCACCAGCAGGCGCCCCTGGCCATCGAAGGCGAGGCCGCGCGTATCGTCGCAGGCTGAGGCGCCGAGCACCTTGCCTGCCTGCGCGTCGACGAACAGCAGTTGCTTCTGCTTGGGCAGGCTGCACACCAGGATCATATCATGCACCGCGATGCCGGCCAGGACCGCAGTCTCCTTGCTGGTGAAGGAGAACGCCGCCACCGGCTTCTCGCTGTTCTCGCTCAGGGCGGTGAGGCGCAGGTCCTTCTCCCAGGCAGCGCCGACATAGGCGTAGACCTTGGCCACCGCCTTGCTGCCGCTGTCGCGCGCCAGATAGGGGGCGCTCGTCCAGGCGCCGCCGATCCAGCCCTTGCCGCCTTGCTTGCGGCCATCGAGATCGACCCAGGCCAGGCCGTGGCCGCCTTCCGAGACATAGCTGCCGATAAAGACCAGCGGCTTGCCGCCCGGTGCCGACTCGGCAGGGACGAACAGCGTGCTGCTCGGCGGGGTGTGGTTGGTCAGCCATGCACCGGTATTGTCCTGGGTCATCCACGGCGGCGTGCCGGGATTGTAGAGTGAGAACTCGTAGATCAGGTCGACGGCCTTGCGAACCAGGCCATGGACGCGGTAGGAACCTGGCGTGACGTACGAGCCCACCACATGGTAGAGACCGTGGCGGGCGGCCTCGGTGTCACGGCCGAGATCGTCCTGGGCATCCCACCAGGCGGTATTCTTGCCGGCCGGGAAGCGCGTCTCGCTGACCAGGTTGCGTACCCGCTTGCCTGAGGCATCGTCGATGACCAGGGTGACGTAACCGGGCTCAGCGAGGGTGAATGCCACCGGCACCGGCGGATGGATCGTCACTGCATCCGGGTCCGGCAGGATGGCATGCGCCAGCTCCTCTCTGCCCAGCGGCGAGAGCGCCAGCAGCTGCCCGAGCCAGATGCGATGACCGCCCTTGGTCGACCCGTTCAGGTGCGGATGCGATTCCTGCGTCACGTGCGTCGCGAGGATGCGCAGCGCGCGGGTCGTCACCGGCGCCCCGAGATCGAGCCAGTTGGATCCCAGGGTGCGCCAATAGTGATTGTCGATCTTCTCGAACTCCCTGACCGTCTTCCAGTCCGCCTCCTCGGCCGAGCGCGGATGACGATCGGCTGGGCCGGCATAGGTCTGGATCGCGGCATTGGCGAATCCCGGCCACAGCGCATCGAGCCCGCGCACGGTCACCGGGCGGGGCCAGACCAGGATGATGGACTCGGGATGCTCAGGTGAGACCACCGCCTCGGCTCCGGTCTTGCCATTGTCCCAGGCCCCCCAGGTATCGGCCACTTCATTGGTGATGCGCTCAGCCGCCTCGCTGCGGGACTTGGTCACCACCAGCGCCTGGGGCGCGAGATTGACCATCCGCTCGCTGAGCACCTCCGCTCCGCCGAGGGTGCCCTTGTAGGATTTATCCGAGGTCTCGGCGACATGGGTGAAGCGCAGGGCGCGCGTGCTGGTGCCTACGGGCAGTACCCAGACCGCATAGGCATCCTCACCCACTTCGTCACCCACCACCTGGCGATCACGCAGGCGTTCGGCAGGCAGCCACTGGCTGTCATCGTCGAGGGACCCGGGATAGCGGGCGGTGGCCTTGAGCACGCTCAGCCGGCCGCCACCACGCACGACCACCGAGCCGACCGTGACGGCGGTCTTCCAGGCCAGCCGGAGCGCGCGCAAGCCGGGCTGCTTGCTGTCGGCGAAGGTGATCGGCTCGAGTGCACGCGGCTTGTCCCGGCAGGCGATGACGCGCGACAGATCGTCCGGCTTCTCCGGGGGTTGCTCATGGCCCGCCTCCCATTGCACGCAGGCGGCCACATCCAGATCAGTGGCGGCGATGACCGGGGTGAACAACGCTCCGCCGGGCACCTCTGCCGAGCGGGCCATCGGTGCTTGGAGGCCCAGGAGCACCAGCAGGGCGAGGACGGTCACGGTGCGCATGCATTCTCCAGCATGGGGGTGCTCACGGCAGCGCGTCTGGCGCTGGACAACGGCCCCGGTCGCGCCGGGGAACGACGGTGACACGGGCCGATCGATACGTGAAGATCGATCTATCGATACGTATCTTCTACTAGGATTCCGCGATTCCATTGCAGGGTGATCACTCAGGCGCTGCAGCCGCTGGCCGCAATGGCATGGGCCGTCAGGAGATGCATGAGGTCATTTGGTCCGATGCCGATTGGCCTGCACCACGCGGCCCCAGGCCCGCAGCCTGGCGGTGCTCCCGCGGCAGCCGCCCGGAACCCGTGCGCCTGCCCTGCCGACTGCCCATGGCCACCCTCAGGTGGCCGCCGTTACGGGTGCGAGACCTGCTGCCGGGGGTGCAGCGAGCGGATGCAGCCGGTGTGCGAGCAGCATGCTCGCCACCGTCGCCACGACGGCGATCCAGCCGGCGTGGCCGTAACCTGCCAGCCGACCTTGGGCATCTTGGGTCACCACCATTCCGGCGAGCGACGCGGCGGCACCAGAGCTCAGGCTCTGGATGGCGGTATTGTAGGCCTGGAACCCACCCCGCACGGCCGGATCCGCCGCCTGGGTGATGATCGCCATGGCCGGGACGAATCGTCCGCTGACGAGCATGACGAAGACCACCCCGCAGGAGATGCTGACGGTCTCCGGGACCTGCCCCAGATTGGTCATCACCAGCAGCGGGATCACCGACAGCGAGGCCACGACGATGAAGACCGCATGCTTGCCGAAGCGATCCGCCAGGCGGCCGATCAGCGGTCCGGTGACCATCGTGACCAGGCCGCCGATGGCATAGAGCCAGAGCAGGTGCGTCTCGGCGACGCCGGTGTTGGAGACGAGATAGGTGGCCAGCAGGGGGATCACCGAGAATCCAGCGAAGGTCAGGGCGGTGGTGAGTGCGAAAGCCTGGAGGTGCTCAGTCCGGCGGAAGACTCTCCGCAGCGTCTCCCCGAAACCGCTGCGCGCCGCGACCAGGTGCTCGCGCATCGCGGGGAGGATGCGCTGCATCAGCAGCAGGATGAGCATGCCGACGATGCCGAGCATGAGGAAGGGCGCCTTCCAACCCCACGCCTGGGCGAGCAGGAGCCCGATGGGGATGCCCAGCACGCTGGCCAGCGAGAACGCCGTCATCACCGCGCCGGTGGCCATGCCGCGGCGCTCATAGGGGATGCGCGCCCCGATGATCGTCATCACCATGCTCCCTATCAGTCCGCCGCAGGCACCCGCCGCGATGCGCGCACCCAGCAGGGTGGCATAGTGGTCGCACATGCCGCAGGCGATGGTAGCAGCCGACATCCCTGCATAGACCACCAGGAGGAGGCACTTGCGATCGAAGCGATCGATGATGGTCGCGGCGAATATCGACGCGACACCGCCGGCGAGGGTATAGGAGGCGACCAGGAAGCTGAACGCCTGGGCATCGCAGTGGAGCTCGCGCTGGAGCTGGGGTCCTAGCGGCATCATGAGCACGAAATCGACCATGTAGGTGAACTGGATGGCGGTCAGCAGGATGATGAGGAGACGTTCGGACATCGACGGCATCGTAAGCAGGCCCCTGGTACCGCCTAGCCTCCAACCGCACACACTCCGCAGCCTGCGTCCCCGCTGACAGCTGGAATCTGGTCCCGTCATGGCCCTCTCCCGTTCGCGGAATAGGACCAGCCAGCCAACCGGAGTGATGGTCTGGTAGGTGGTGCGCCGATCCTGGATCCGTCGGTCCGGCGTGGCATATCGAGACGCCGACGAGCGGCATCCGAGCGGGCGGTGATGGGGCCCGTTCTTCCATTCAAGTAACGCAATGAGACCATTGGAAGAGACTAGAGGGCGAGATAACACTATGCTCACAGCACTGCTCGATATCTCTCCTTTAATCATATATCCAGTGTAATATCATATATCTATGATGATAACATAACGATTGTCTCTTCGTTACTGATGTGCTATGTATATCGCCCATGCCAACAACCCTCGCGGATATCGATGCTGCGGTGCAGCGGCTGACCAGCACCAATCAGCGCATCTCGGTCAGGTCAGTCCGCCGCGCCTTGGGTGGCGGGTCGCCCAATGTCCTAGCTGCCCTGCTCCGGCAATGGCGGGCCGCGCAGATGATCCCCGGTTCCACCGAAGCTCCGGCACAGATGGTCGCTGAAATCGCTGGCGTCGCCCCGCGCCTCTGGTCGCTGGCGCTGGAGGAGGCGCGGCGCCATGTGCAGGTGGAGATGGAGCACCTGACCGAGGCCCACCGCCAAGCCGCCAGCGACACCGAGGAGATCCAGGGGCTGCTCGATGCCGCAGAGGAACGGCTCCAGCAGACCGTGGACGAGCGGCAGCGTGCCGTGGCTGCGAGCGAGGCGCTGCACTCCCGCTTTGTCGCCGCTGATGCCCAGCTCGCCACCGCCGTCCGCCAGCTCAGCGATACCCATGCCGCCCTGCACCGCCAGCAGATCATGGCCGAGCACGCCGAATCACGGCGCGTGCGCGCCGAGGAGGCGCATGCCGCCGAGCAGCAGAGCCATGCTGCAGACCTCCTCGCCCGGGATGGCGCGCTCGACGGCCTGCGCCAGGCGTTGAGCGCGTGCGAGACGCGCCTGGCCGTCGCCCTAGCCGAGCAGGTGCGCTCCACAGAGATGATCCGCCACCTCGAGGCGGCGGATCAGGAACGTGACCGCCGGATGATCGAGCAGGAGCGGCAGTCTGCGGCCAACGCCGTGCGCGCAGACGAGCATCGGCGCCACTTGGCGGCCGAGGTGGCGCATCTGCATGCAGCGGCCGACGGCGTGTCGGCCCAGCTGTCGGCCGCGCTCAGCCGATCCGCCGTCAGCGAACAGGAGCGGCAATGCCTTGCCGAGATCAGGACGGCGCTCAACGACAGCTGGCCGCGCCAGCTCGACCTCCTCCGCGAGCGCATGTCAGCGGTCGAAATCGCAATGCGGGAACGCCCGCTCCCCGATGAGCCGTCGCCATGACCGACCGTGACCGGCGTCATGGCAATGACCCGGGCGATGCGCGCCTGATCCGCCCTGCCAGCACCTGGCAGGTCACCACGGCGGTCTGGCAGAATGCCCTGGCCGAAGACTGGTACTCGGCTCTGGCGCAGCTGGTCCTCGCTGGTCGGCAGCACCCGCGTCCTGGCGCCGGGGCACCGGAGCGGACGATGTCGGTGACCACTTGGCACACCTATAAGCGGACGCTGCGCCTGTGGCTGCGCTACCTCGATGCCGAGGCGCGGACCGACGATCCCAGCACCCACACCGTGATTGCCTATCGCACCTGGTTGCGCACCACGCGACCGCATCTGTCGATCTCCACCATCAACAACCGTCTCGATACCATCCAGGCATTCTACCGCTGGACGGCTGCGGTCGAACGCTTTCCCGACATCGCCGCGTCCGTGACGGCGATCACCGATCCGCGCTCCGCGCCCCTGGAGGTCCTAGCGATCGAGGATGTGCGCGCCCTGGTCGATCGCATCGATGACCGGTCTGTACGCGATCTGCGCAACCGGGCGCTGATCTGGCTGCTCTTCGGCGGAGCGCTGGAGACCATCTCCCTGCATCGCGCCAATGTCGCCGATCTCGATTGCGCACGGCGCACGCTGCGCCACCAGCCCCGTGGCTACCACTTTCCCGCGGTGGTGACCGACATCCCGCAGGAGGCGGTCGCGGCCATGACCCGCTACCTCGCGCGGCGGGAACCCGACGTCGACGAGCCGCTGTTCACGTCCACCCGCCACGTGCCACCGCAGCGGTTGTCGACGCTGTCGATGCGCTTGACGGTGCGTCGCATCCTCGACGTGGCCCATCCCCGCCAGAGTGCGCGCCCTGGCGCACACGGCGACGGTCGTGGCATCCCCCCTTCGGCGCTGCGCATCGCCGGCCTGTGCCATCGCCTGGGAGGGCCGCAGCGCCTGGCCCTGCCTGGAGCGCTCGATCGCCTACCGATCACCTCCCAGGGCGTCGGCTATCGTTCCATACGCGCCGCACATAACCTCATTAAGCGCTGCCTGCCTTAACCTGCACCCGGTGGTGCCGCTGAATATGACGACTGGTGGGATCGCCGCCTCAGGCACTTGCCTCTACGATACCGAGACCGTCACCGTGCCGTGCGATCTCCCGATCGCCACCACCACGCTTATCTTCGCGCTGCACATGCACGCGCTTGTCCTCTGCGACGTCGTGAATGGTCAGCTCGCGCAGATGAAGTGACATGACGATTACTGGACGCCGCCGGACAATGGGAAAAGGAAAAGGACCCCGTGATCACGCGCCGGCGCGTACCCTGCTCGTGATCCGCCGCAGTTGTAGGAAACCTCCGCGGACAAGCCTATGAATGCTGATCAGCGCATCGCTTCGACGTCCCCGTTCACCACCCACACCGGATTTCCGGGCAGAGCGCAGCTGATCTTCTTGATCGCAATCGGATGGGCATCCTTCGCTGGTCCCCCCTGCGGCAGCTCGGCCAGGATGGTCTCGGGCGATACGCCGAGCAGGACGCCCTTGTCGATGGTCATGGCGCCATCCGGGCCGAGCTGATCGGTATAGCGGGCGCTGCCGGTCATGCGGAATGCGGCTAGCGCGAATTGGCAGCCGCTCTGCCACTCACCGGGATTCGGGCCGCTCCCCTTGCCCAGGCCGCCATCGCCATGGGCGGGTATCGATGAGAACCCGGTACTGCCCTTGGCCACCAGCGTGCCATTCAGCCACAGGCGGATCTCCCCGGCGCTGAATTGGGCGGCGATATGAATCCAAGGCGCCTTGCGATCGAAGGGCGCCTTGATCGCCACCATCTTGCCGTCCGCACGCGTCACATAGATCACCTCCTGGCCCAACAGGCCCAGTGCCTGGCCATTGGCGGGACCGCCCTCCTCGAAGAAGAGGCCGTCACCGACGGCGCGTCCGACGACCATCTCGATGGTCCGGGTGGTGAAGGCGGTGGTCAGTATGGTGCCCGGATTCGGGACCAGGGCGCTCTCGGGGGTGAACAGGAGCACCGGCCGCCCCTTGGTATCCAGGATGGGGTTGCCCAAGAGATCGGTTGGCGGCTGATCGAGCTCGGCAAGCACTGCGTCGAGCGTCCCGAGCATGGTGAAATGGGCGCGCGCCTCCGCCTGCGTTCGCTGCAGGCGCAACACCTCCTTCCAGGCCAGCGTGGCTCCGGCAGCATCGCCGGCCTTCGCCTGGCGCTGCGCGATGCGGACAATGGCCTTGAGCGCCTTGTCATTGGCGGCGGTCACCGCCTCGTCATAGGTCTGCTGAGCCTTGGTGAGCTCGGCATCATGGCGCACCAATTCACGCTCCAGCTCGTCGCTCCCCCATCCCGGATGGGAGGCCGCGATGTTCAGGGCCAGCACCACTACCATGGTCACGAGAGTGCGCATGCCAGAGTCTACGCTCAAACGGCCGTGCTGTCGATGCCCTTGCATACCGTGGCGCGATGGATGGGACGATCCTGGGCGCATCCGCCGCAGGGTCCCCTGGATCACGCTGCGGAGCGCCGCGGCTCAGGTCTGGGCGACCGATGTGGACGGGCTGGCCTGAGCGGGAGACGACCTGCGTCCCTGGCGGCGCCGATCGAGGAATGCGCGCAGTCGATCGAGGTAGAGATAGATCACCGGGGTGGTGTACAGCGTCAGCGCCTGGCTGAAGAGCAGTCCGCCGACGATGGCGATGCCCAGGGGCTGGCGCAGCTCAGCGCCGATGCCCTGGCCGAGTGCCAACGGCAGCCCGCCGAAGAGCGCCGACATGGTGGTCATCATGATCGGGCGGAAGCGCATGTGGCACGCCTCGTAGATCGAATCCGCCGCGCTGCGCCCCTCGCGGCGCTGGACATCGATGGCGAAATCGATCATCAGGATGGCGTTCTTCTTGACGATCCCGATCAAGAGGATGATGCCGATGAAGGCGATGATGCTCAAATCGGTCTTGAAGGCCAAGAGCGCGAGCAGGGCGCCGACGCCGGCCGATGGCAGGGTCGAGATGATGGTGATGGGGTGGATGAGGTTCTCATAGAGCATGCCGAGCACGATGTATACCGTGGCGATGGCGGCCGCGATGAGCAGGCCCTCGTTAGCGAGCGATTCCTGGAATGCCTGGGCGGTGCCGCTGAAGCTGGGGAAGATCGATGCCGGCATGCCAGACTGCGCAGCGGCATCAGTGATCTCATCCACCGCATCGCCCAGGGCGAATCCAGCCAGGAGGTTGAAGGAGATCGTCACCGACGGGAACTGGCCGGAATGGTTGACCTGGAGCGCAGTGGTGTCCGCCTTGTACCGGCTGAAGACGCTGAGGGGCACCAGCGACCCATCCGCGGCACGCACCCGCACATAGTCCAGGCCGCTGGGATCCTGCCACATGTTCGGCTCCATCTCCATGACCACGTGGTATTGGTTGAGGGGCAGGTACATCGTCGACACCTGCCGCTGGCCGAAGGCATCATACAAGGTGGCATCGACGGATTGGGCGCTGATGCCAAGGCGCTCCGCGGTCTGGCGGTCGATAGTCAGATCCGATTGCAGGCCGCTGTTCATCTGGTCGGTGTTGACGTCCGCCAGGCCACGCAAGGTGCGCATCTTGTTCAGCATGGTCGTCGACCACGTGCTCAGCTCGTTGAGGTCATCCCCCCACAGCGTGTACTGGTACTGGGCATTGCTCCGCCGTCCGCCGGTACGCAGGTCCAGCACCGGCTGGAGGAACAGCGTTGCGCCCGGGATGACCGCGAGCTTGCCGCGTAGGCGGCCGATGACCTGGTCGACGCCGAGCTTGCGCTCCTCCAGGGGCTTGAGCGTGACGAAGAAGCGGCCGTTGTTCGCCGGACCCCCACCCTGGCCGCCGGAGACGGCGATGACGGTCTGCACCGCCGGATCCTCGGACACTGAGGCGGCGAACTGCGCGATCAGCGCTCTCATCGATTGCGCCGACGCATTCTGGTCGGCGAGGATGTTGCCGATCAGGCGCCCGGTATCCTGCTGCGGGAACAGCGTCTTGGGGATGTAGAGATAGAGGCTGACGGTCAGGACGATGGTCGCCAGGGTAGCGGAGAGCATCAGGAGCGGATGGCGGAGTACCCAGGAAAGCGAGGCCATGTAGCGTGCGAGCACGGCGTCGAAGACCCACTCGCTCCCGCGGTAGAGCCGGCCATGCCGCTGCCCCTGCTGCGGCCGCAGGAGGAGCGCGCAGAGCATCGGAGTGGTGGTCAGGCTGACGACCATGGAGATTGCCACGGCGATCGACAAGGTCACGGCGAATTCGCGGAACAGCCGGCCCACCAGCCCGCCCATCATCAGCAGCGGGATGAACACCGAGACCAGCGAGATGCTCATGGTCACGACCGTGGACGTGATCTCCTTCGAGCCCTGCAGCGCCGCCTGCAGCGGCGTTGCGCCCTTCTCCAGGTGACGGGTCACGTTCTCCAGCACCACGATGGCGTCATCGACGACGAAGCCGGTAGCCACCGTGAGGGCCATAAGCGACAGGTTGTCGATGGAATAACCGAGCAGGTACATCGCCCCAAAGGTGCCGATGAGCGACACCGGAACCGCGACGCTGGGGATCATGGTTGTGCGCAGGTCGCGCAGGAAGAGGAACACCACGAAGACGACCAGGCATACGGAGATGCACAAGGTGATCTGCACGTCGCGCACCGAGGCGCGGATGGTGATGGTGCGGTCGAGCACCACCGAGAGATCGATGGCGGCAGGAATCTCGGCCTTCAACTCGCCCATCTCGGCACGCACACGGTCGACCGTCTCGATGATGTTGGCGCCCGGCTGCCGGTAGATGATCAGCAGGACCGCCGGCTTCGAATCGGACAATCCGACCGTGCGCACATCCTCGACATCATCGGTGACATGGGCGATATCGCCGATGCGCACCGGCGCGCCGTTATGGTAGGCGATGATGACCGGCCGGTAGTCCTTCGCCTGCACCAGCTGATCGCTGGTGCCCAGGGCCCATGTCGTCGACTGATTGGATAGCTGGCCTTTGGGCGTATTGGCGTTCGCCTTGGCGATGCCGGTGCGCACATCCTCGAGGCTGAGGTCGAGCTGGTTGAGCGCCGTGGCATTGACATCGATGCGCACTGCGGGCAGGGCGCCGCCACCGACATTGACCTGTCCGATGCCCTGGAGCTGCGACAGCTTCTGCTGCAGGACGGATGAGGCGAAATCGTACATCTGCCCTTTGGAATAGAGCTTCGAGGTCAGGGCCAGGATCATGATCGGGGCATCTGCCGGGTTGACCTTGCGCCAGGTCGGCAGTCCGGGCAGGGCGGTGGGCAGGTTGCTGAGCGAGGCGTTGATGGCGGCCTGCACATCACGTGCCGCGCCATCGATGTTGCGGTTCAGATCGAACTGGATGACGATGGTGGTCTGTCCGAGGAAGCTCTGCGAGCTCATCTCGGTGATGCCGGCGATGCGCCCGAACTGCCGCTCGAGCGGTGTCGCCACCGAAGACGCCATGGTCCCGGGATCAGCGCCAGGCAGGCTCGCCTGCACCTGGATGGTCGGCGACTCCACCTGGGGGATCGGTGACACGGGCAGGTGACCATAGCCCAGCGCCCCGGCGAGGGCGACGGCGATGGTCAGCAGGATGGTCCCCACCGGCCGGGCAATGAAGACTGCCGACAGGTTCATGCGTGCGCGACGGGGGTGGGGTGGCCTTCGGCGGGTGCCGGATGCGGATTGACGCGCAGCCACAGCGCGAGCCGGCTGAAGGCCAGGTAGACGACCGGGGTGGTGTAGAGGGTCAGCAGCTGGCTGAAGAACAGGCCGCCGACGATGGCGACCCCCAGCGGCCGCCGCAATTCCGCACCGCTCCCGCTGCCGAGCGCCAAGGGCACCCCACCGAGCATCGCCGCCATGGTGGTCATCAGGATCGGCCGAAAGCGTACCAGGCAGGCCTGGTAGATGGCTTCCGGCGGGGCTTTGCCCTCGCTGCGTTCCGCGTCGAGGGCGAAATCGATCATCATGATGGCATTCTTCTCGACGATGCCGATCAGCAGGATGATGCCGATCAGGGCCACGACGCTGAATTCCATCCCGCACAGCATCATCGACAGCAGGGCGCCGACCGCGGCCGAGGGCAGCGTGGAGAGGATGGTGATGGGGTGGATGAAGCTCTCATACAGCACCCCCAGCACGATGTAGACCGTCAGCACCGCCGCGAGGATGAGCAGCGGCTCATTGGCCAGCGAGGCCTGGAAGGCGCGCGCCGTCCCCTCATAGGCGGTCTGGACGCTCTGCGGCATGGCGAGCTCCTCCTTGACCTGGTCGATCGCCGCGACGGCACTGCCGAGCGATTCACCGGGAGCGAGGTTGAAGGAGACCGTGACCACCGGGAATTGGCCCTGATGGTTGATCGCCAGCGGCGAGAGCTGCTTCTCGAGGTGGGTGAATGCCGAGAGCGGCACCTGGCCACCGCTCGCCGAGCGGACATAGACATCCTTGAGATCGTCCGGACCGCGTTGCAGACGGGGGTCGACCTCGAGCACCACATGGTACTGGTTCAGCTGGGTGAACATCGTGCTGATCTGCCGCTGGCCGAAGGAATCGTAGAGCGTGTCATCGATCGCCTGCGGGGTGATGCCCAGACGCGATGCCGTATCGCGGTCGATGACCAGTCGTGCGAGCAGGCCCTGCTGGTACTGATCGCTGGCGACGTCGCGCAATTCGCTGCGCTCACGCATCTTGTCGAGGAAGCGGGGCACCCACACCGCCAGCTCCTTGGCATCGGGGTCCTCGAGGCTGTACTGGAACTGGGTGCGGCTGACCCGGTCCTCGACCGTGATGTCCTGCACCGGCTGCATGTAGAGGCTGATCCCGCTCACTCCGGCGAGCTCATCCTGGAGCCGGCGGATGACCTCGCTGGCGTCGAGGTGGCGCTGCTCGATGGGAGTGAGGTTGATCTGGATGCGGCCGCTGTTGAGGGTGGTGTTGGTGCCGTCGATGCCGATGAAGCTCGACAGGCTCTCGACCGCCGGATCCTTGAGGATGACATCGGCGAGCGCCTGCTGCTTCTCGGCCATGGCGGCGAAGGAGGTGCTCTGCGGCGATTCCGAGATGCCGAGGATCACCCCGGTATCCTGCACCGGGAAGAAGCCCTTGGGGATCACCAAGTAGAGCCAGATCGTCGCCGCCAGCGTCCCGACCGCCACCAGCAGGGTCAGGAACTGGTGGCGCAGCACGACCGCGAGCGTCGAGCCGTAGAAATTGATCACCGCCTGGAAGGCGCGCTCCGACCAGCGGAACAGCGCGCTCTGGCCCCCGTCATGGTGCTGCTTGAGCAGGTGGCCGCACATCATCGGCGTGAGCGTCAGCGACACGAACGCGGACACCACGATGGTGATGCTCAGGGTCATGGCGAACTCGCGGAACAGGCGGCCGACGATATCGCCCATGAAGAGCAGGGGGATGAGCACGGCGATCAGCGACACGCTCAGCGACAGGATGGTGAAGCCGATCTGCTTGGATCCCTTGAGCGCCGCAGTCAGGGGCGGGTCGCCCGCCTCGATGTAGCGCGCGACATTCTCGATCATCACGATCGCATCGTCGACGACGAAGCCGGTGGAGATGACCAGCGCCATCAGGGTGAGGTTGTTCAGGCTGTAGCCCAGCGCGTACATGCCGGCGAAGGTGCCGATCAGGGACAGCGGCACCGCCACGCCGGGGATGACGGTGGCGCGGACATTGCGCAGGAAGATGAAGATCACCATCACCACCAGGCCGATGGTCATCATCAATTCCCATTGCACATCGCTTACCGAGGCACGGATGGTCACCGTACGATCGGTCAGACGGCTGATCGTCACCGCCGCCGGCATGGTCCGCTGGAGCTTGGGCAGGAGCGCCCCGACGCGATCGACCACCTCGATGATGTTCGCCCCCGGCTGCCGCTGGATATTGAGGATGACGGCCGGGATGCGATTCATCCAGGCCGATTGCTGCACATTCTCGATCCCATCGACCACCGTGGCGATATCGCTCAGATGGATGGGGTTGCCGTTCTTATAGGCGACCACCAGAGCGCGATACAGCTCGCTGGTGAGCATCTGGTCATTGGCGCCGATGGAGTATGACAGCCGTGGCCCATCGAAGCTGCCCTTGGCCTGGTTGATATTGGATTGCGCCAGCAGGGTGCGGCAATCCTCCATGGTCAGGCCGAGGGCCGCGATCGCGGTGGGATTGATCTGCACGCGAATGGCCGGCTTCTGCCCGCCGCTGACGCTGACCAGGCCGACACCGGGCAGCTGTGAGATCTTCTCCGCCAGGCGCGTGTCGGCGAGATCCTCGACCTTCGACAGCGGCAAGGTGGTCGATGTCAATCCCAGGGTCAGAATCGGTGCATCAGCCGGATTGACCTTGCTGTAGATGGGCGGGGTCGGGAGATCGGTGGGCAGGTAGGTGGTCGCGGCATTGATGGAGGCCTGGACCTCCTGCTCAGCGATATCGATATTGATCGCCAGGGAGAACTGCAGGGTGATGACCGAGGCTCCGCCGGAACTCGTCGAGGTCATCTGGTTGAGGCCGGGGAGCTGGCCGAACTGACGCTCTAGCGGAGCGGTCACCGATGACGTCATAACCTCAGGACTGGCGCCTGGATAGAACGTGATCACCTGGATGGTCGGATAGTCGACCTGCGGCAGTGCCGCGACCGGGAGCTGCCGATAGGCGACGGCGCCCACCAGGATCAGACCGACCATCAGCAGCGCCGTGGCGACTGGCCGACGGATGAATGGCTCAGACAGGTTCATCGCTGATGGTCCGGCGTTCCAGCAGCAGGAGCTGCCGTACCGGTTGCCGGTGCAGACTTACCGGTAACTGCGGCATCATGCGCACCACCATTTGCCGGAGCGCGGGTCTGCACCTTGGTGCCGGCTTGCAGCTTGTCGACACCATCGGTCACCACCACATCATCCATGGCGATGCCGTCGACGATGGTCAGGCCCTCTTCGCTCGCCCCGGTGGTCACCTTGCGCACCGAGACCGTGGAATCCTGACCGACCACATAGACGAAATTGCCATCAGGTGCCAGCTGCACGGCGGCGGTGGGTACCAGGATCACGCCGTGCTGGGTATCGATCAGCAGGCGGACATTGACGAATTGGTTGGGGAACAGCTGATGATCCGCGTTATCGAAGCGTGCACGCAAGCGCACCGTACCGCTGCCTGGATCGACCTGGTTGTCGATGGCGCTGAGCGTGCCCATGGCCAGGCGTTTGCTCAGATCGCGGCTATAGGCATCGACTTCCAGATGGGGATCGCTGGCCATGTGGGTGAGGACGGACGGGATGTCATCCTGCCCGATGGTGAAGATCACGGTAATGGGCTGGAGAACGGTGATGACCGCCAATCCCGTGGTATCGCTGGCATGCACCATGTTGCCCTCATCGACCGTGCGCAGGCCGATGCGGCCATTCGTCGGCGCGACAATCCTGCAGTAGTCGAGCTGGAGACGCGCATTGTCCACCAGCCCCTGATCGGATTCGACGATGCCCTGGTTCTGCTTGACGAAAGCCTGCTGCGTCGCCGTCTGCTGATCGGAGAAGATGTCACCGCCGTCCTGGTACCGCTTGAGATCGATGCGCGCATTATCCAGCACCGCCTGATCCTTGAGCAATTGCCCTTCGACCTGCTTGAGCGCGGCGGCAAACGGCCGCGGGTCGATCTCGGCGATGACATCCCCCGCCTTGACCATCTGACCCTCCACGAAGCCGATATGCATGAGCTGGCCATCGACGCGGCTGCGGACAACGACGTTGGCAAGCGGTGTGACCGTGCCCAGGCCGGTCAGGTAGATAGGCAGATCACCGCGCTTGGCACGCCCGGTGAGCACCGGAATGGCGCGCGCCGCAGCTGGACCCGAGCGTGGACCCCCCCCCTGACCCGCTGGTCCCGGCGGCTTGGCCTGCCGGGTGTACAGGACATATCCCCCCACCAGCACGCCGAGGAGCAGCACCACCACCACTAGCCACCACCCTCCCCCTCCACTGCGCTGCGGCGGCGGCAGTGGTACTCGCTGGGGGCGATCAATGGGGTCTGTGGGCATGGCATGCGCCTCGGCAGTCGGTCTCGGGGGGGCTTGGTTGATCATTATGATTATCTCCGACACACGCTGAAGCGCCGTCCTCTCCAGTGGATAGGGGAGAGCGGCTACGTCGTCCCACTGAACGCTGGGGGCTGCACCAGACGCGGCACCGGGGGGAGTCTAACGTGCCTACATGACACGAGGATGACCGATTCCAGTACTGACTCCGCAGCGTCTTATGCCGTCGAGCGGAGGACCGCGTCGCTCTCAGGGTCTGCTGTAGGTAGGCTTAAACCTGAGCTTGATCATCGCGACCGTGAGATACCCTAACGCAGTCAGGCCGTCTCTGCCTACGAGTACTATGCCCTCTATGATGTACATGGCGGCCTTCTTGCCGCCGAGACCACGAATCGTTGCGCTGTCACTTCGCGTCTCTTCGTCTCTGCTTTGCCGGAAGTCGTTTTGTGCCACTGGGCGAACAGGGAACTCGGCCGGAGGGACCAGCGACGATCCAATGCAGACGTGATCAACTCATCGGAAGGGGTTCGTTTGCACTCGACACGCCAAGCCGACTGCAACCCATCCTGGTGCATCGTTCCTATCACTGCACTCAATGCCATAATCCAACGAGCGGACCCCCAGGCCATGAGGCATGATCACTCGTTATTTTTACCGATCTCGGAGCATAGGAGGCAGGCCGTATGCATCAAATTGCAGCCTTCCTTAGATTCTGCCGCGGCCGCGGCTCTCGCAGAGGTTCTTCAACGCAGTCACCGGGACCTCTTCATCATTTGCACATATGCGCAATTGACGTTAGCCTCCCATGGCAGTGCGACTTTCGAGTCCACTTCGACCGCCTCGCGGCCGCCACTGAACGTCAACCTTCTTCACCCATCGGATCCGACATACTCGTGAGCAGACTCATTCAGCTTCACCCTCGTCCCTTACGACGTGGCTTCACGCTCTTCGAAGTCGCCATATCGCTGGTCCTGGTCTCCTTCGGCGTGGTCAGCGTGCTCATGTTGTTCCCAGTCGGCATCAAGGCGCAGGAGATGGCACGTTTCCGCGTCTATGCCGCCTGTAAAGCCGAAGAGATGGTCGAGACCTTCAACGCGACGACCAACGCCAACCCAGCAATTGATACTGAAGGTCTGATGCCCTGGGATACCGCCGGCGCTTATCGCGCCCAGGCCTGGGACATGGAGGCTCGCCTCTCCTCGCATCGCTATGGCATCATGCCGCTTCCGGTCGCTCTCGCCCAGCGCATCGACTCCGATAGCGATGAGATCCAGCAGATCATCAGCCAAGGCGGCTACATCTACTATTCTCAGCCCTTAGCCACCACGGAGACAGAAGAGCAAGGCAATCCAAAGGCGCCACCCAACGATGCCCAGAAGCTCATCTTCACAATCAGCGGCTACGCCCAGCAAAACTCTCTGACCATGTTCGCAATGAAGAACTGGCCCTATTCCACACCCATGCCCTCCCCACCGATGCATATGTCGCACATGCCCGACATGTGGCTGCCCAAACCTGGCACTCAAGCCGGCGGTTCCTATTGGAGCTTCCACAGTTGGCCTTATTGCGGCGAGGACTGGGATATTCCCTGGGAATCCATTCCCTTCAACCTCGATCCCGACATGGGAGTCGTCTATGACTACCCTTATGTGAATCCCTCGGCTCCTCCGTTGCCGGCTGGTTCCCATTATCCTCATATCGGCTATTTTCCCTATGCGTGCGGAACGATCTACTGGGGCCAGACGACCACTTCGATACCTTATCCTGCGCAGGTCTCACCCACTACCTTTGCCGATGGCACGTTGGGGATAGCCCCCTGTCTGCAGACCGCCCTCGGCTACGTACAGGCGGCAGTGTGGTATTTCGAGAAGAAGATGGATCCGACGGGGAAATATTCCATGCTCTTCTCGAGCGGTAATCCTGGCGGCTCCGCTACGCTCGACCCGCATGCCGATTTTGTCAGCACGGTCGAAACCGACCGCTGGCAGGAAGTTCAGGCCTTCCGCTTCCTCGCCCATGCATCCACGGTGCTGACATCGTGGATCAGCTATAGCGATTCGAATCCGGCGAACATGGACCTCAGCGCGCGAGGCGCACTCATCCCACCGGCCACCATCTATGGATTCACCAGCCATGGCGCTGGCGGGAGCTCCAATATTTACATCTATGATGGCGATATCCGCTACTTCCACGAGCGGGCGATGTACCTGCTCATGCAGTTCTACGCCATGTATCCCTACGACTGGGCTGTACCCAGGTCGACCAACCGTACAATCATGACTGACTACCCACTGCTCATGAGCGACCTGTACTCGCCGCCGCTCGTAGGCTCCGTGTTCGGTTCGCAGCCGACCGTCCCGGCAGCAGGTTGGCGGCCCATCTCCAGCGAGCCCATTCAGCACATCGGCGTCAGCCAGACCTACCCGATCATGGCTGCGCAATCGAATCAGAGTCCGAGCTGGACCATCCCGTCGGGGATCGTCGCGCTGGATGCCTCCATGATGGGAGGGGCAAACACGTCGCCGGCCCCGACGTCTATCTTCGGCAACATCGACCATTATACTCTGGCGGCACCCTTCCAACCGGCCGAACGCTGCCGCGAAATCGTGTTTTGGGCCGCTGATTGGCAGTCATATGAGGATTTCGAGACCCTGCCCAGCGCGCCGGTTGACGCCAGCAAATACCCGCTGTCTGGGCCCCGCACGACCACAGGCAGCGGCAATGTCAACCCCCCGACCTTCAGCCTGTGGAGCCAGCAGCGCACGTTCTATCAGCGCATGGGCGACATGGCATTCCGAGACGAGCAGCTGTGGGCGTTCCGCAGCCCCGAGAAGAGCATGCTTTTCCTTCAGGACATGTCGCAATATCCGACCGGCACGCCTTTGGTCGGGCTGAATGGAGCCTATCAATGGGAGATGCTTAATGTTCCCAATCAGTGGGGCTATCCACCCCCCGACCAGGGTGCCAACCAGTCCTGGGTCGGCAAGCTGGACAACACCGCCGACCATGTCTTCAACGGCCTCTACGGCGCCGACCGGAATTTCAATCAGGTCCTCGACCGCGGTCCCCTGCCGAGATCTGTCCGCATTCGCGCCCAGCTGGTGGGGCGTTTCAATTTCTACGATCCGCGCGTCCCCGCGATCCTGCGCTAAGAGGTCTGCATGGCTTACCATCGCACCACGAACGCATTCACGCTGATCGAGTTGATGATCTCGATTCTGCTCGGAACGCTGATTCTCTATACCGCCTTCGCTGGCTTCCGCACGGCATCGCAGGCGATCACCATCGCCAACAGCCTTTCCTTGGAGAATAGTCTGCTGCGCGCCGGCTACTTTCAGGTGCAAAATGATCTCGATTTCTGGACCTCACTGGATGATCCCAACAACACCTCCAATCAGAAGCTGCGCCCCACTGGGGGCACCTGGTCCGTATCCGCCTCGAATACCATCCCCGGCAATCCGTTCACGCCCATGTCCATGCTCAATCTGGCTAATGGCGTCAAGAACATAACGCTGCGCGGCCCGACCATACAGCCGGCCATCACCGCCGGTTCCCCGACGACCTACGGCGAGATCAAGCCGCGCCCACCAGGGTATCTCTTTGGTCCGATCCCTAGCTACAGCGATCCCTGGGAGGCCGATACCTTCTTCGACCCGACGGTCTCGTATTCACCCTCCGACCCTCGCACCTGGGTCCGAGTGAACATGGCGGAGAAGGATCTCGCCTATAATGGCCCAGGCTGGGACACCAATCCGTTGGATGCCAATTACGGCAAGCAGGATTACTGGGGCACCACCCCGCTGCCCTATGGGTCGTTCGTCCCACCGGTGACCTTTGGCCGATACGGCCTGTTCTCGAACCTGCTCCCGAATACGTCTAGCCAACCCGTCACGTTCGGTTCCTGGCAGATCGGCTGGAACCTCAATTTCATCGGGCAAGCTTACTCGCTGCCCAACTCCGGCTCCAACCCCCCACCACCGTCCCCGCCGCAAGACATCCCGTACATGGTGACCTACAAAACTCCGAATCTGATAGCGCACACCTGGTATCCTAACCAGATCCAGCTGTTCTTGACCCTGTTCGGCTTCCAGGCGATGTGCGAGTACCTGCCGCCCAATGCCATCTATAACTTCTATATGAGTCAGCCGTCGGGCATGACCGGTCTCCAGTATGCAGGGGCGCCCAACTATAACTACACTCCGACAGGTGGGCACGAACCTTCCAACGAATGGGACTGGGGCACTCCGTGTACTGCTGGCGGCATGTCCCGGCAGTGCACCCAACCGGGCTGGGGTCCCTACTGGGGCTTTCGCAATTGGGACGGCAACCAGATCACCTCCATCGGCATGTACCGGCAGACCTATTCGACCTCCTTCGGGTACTTCAATCCCTGGGCTCCGCCCGATCCGAATGGCGAACCCGGCATCTTTCCCAGGCATTACATGCATTTCGATAGCGACTATACCGCCTTCAGCGGAGGGAGTGGACCGAATGGAGGAGAGCTCGGCCTGCAGGATCTGCTCGCCCATACCGCCTTTGAGCAATCGATGCTTCCGCTCGAGCCGACGAACTGGCCGACTGTCATGACCGCCGTTGGACGCCTGGTGAAGACCGGTCACTTCGTCTCGGTAGCGAAGATCCGCCGTCTCAACCCACTGACGGGCGCCACGGTCGAACTCTCCTTTCTCGGCCTGGGCACCACCCTGCGCGGAGCACGAATGCAGCGCAAAGACCCAACCTACGGAACAGGATGGGCACATTGGGATGATGATCCAGCAGTCATGACGTCGGCTCCTGGACCCAATCCGGGCCAAGGCAACGAACCGAATCTCGACTCGCCGACACCCCAAACGCAACCGTGAATGCTGACATGCCCATGACTCCCATCGCACCTCTCATCCGCAGCAGGTCACACCAACGCCACGGCACCATTCTCATCCTGGTCGCAGCCATCTCAGCCCTGCTCGCCACCCTGTGCCTCGTGTTCCTCGCGCGCATGCGCAGCGACACCGAGGAGACAGGGGTGGTGATGCAATTGGCGCAGGCGAAGATCATGCTGGCTGCCGCCTGCAACTATGTCCAGGAGACCTCGCGGCTCGGCTGGGATGTCAATTATCCGTACTACGGCAATCCTTCGCCAAACTCCCCTGTCCCCAATGCCACGCCGGTCACCTTGCCCAATGGCACCGGCGTCATCTCGCCAACCAGCGGCTCTATAACGCCCCCATCCCCCGCCACGCTGCCCGGGCACCAGGAGACCTACGGGTGGGTCGATGTGCGCGATGGATCGATCGGCCCCAATTACCGCCCGCAGACCGCCAATCCGGTCGGAACCCTCTATTCCACCTATGCTGCGTACAGCAACACGCCCGTACTCAGCGATGGACACGGCTGGACACGGCCCTACTGGCCGGCAATGGGCAGCGTCGCGATCTGCCAGATGTTTGTGATGCAACGGCCTCCTTACGCCACCCAGCTCACCGCCGTCTACAATCCGATCGACGTCAATCCTACTGATGCGACTTTCGGCTATCCATACACCCAGTATCCCGATCCGATGCCCGTGGTGTCCAATGGCTGGCCGCAGTCATCGACATCAGGAACCATCTCGACCGCTCTGTATGACGACGGGCAGCAAGGCGCGACACTCAACGATTTCGTCCATGGCAATCCGACGCCGCGGCAGCAGACCGCGGGCAAGTCCTGGTTCCGTGTCTACCGCGATGGGCCGCAGACCTTTGTCATCACTTGCGGCGCCGGCGGTACCCTGGGCTGGAAGGATTGGTCCGAACTCAGCTCTATCGGGGGCGCCGTCGCCCAGGCTCAGTTCAACAATGACCCCAACACCTTCATGGCCATCGCCCAGGACGAAATACGAATCTGGTATCGCATCGAATGGTCGGCCGCGACCATGGAATTGACCTATCAGAACGTCCAGACCGGAGCCACCTCAATACAGGAGCATTACCTGCTCCTGCCAACCAATGCCAGCCATACCTGGAGCGTGGCCCAACGCACTCAGACCTGGGCGAAGAATCCGGTCGGTACCATTCGCTGGATCGAGCGCCTGCAGACGCAGCCGACCTATTACTGACCGCCTTCACGTACGGCGACCGAAGAGGAATGCCGTCTGCAGCTTGACTGTGGCACGAGCACTTTGATGCTTCGAGCCCGTCGCTGCAGGCGCTGGTCATCGTCGTCCTGCTGCTCAGCGCCAAGGCATTCCAGACTGCTGATGCCAGGGTACCAGCTCCTAGCGCCATCCAGATCACCGACCGCTACGTCATCGATGTGCGCTCGTAGGAGGAGTGGCAAAGCGGTCATATCGCCGGTACGGCACACATCCCCCACGATCTGAACGCCGCTCCTATCGTCGAGATCACGATGGCTTATGCCGCGCACATCGGCCTCTATAGACCGCCTGGAGGGCGGGCTGCCCTGGCGCTCACGACGCTGTAGGACCAGGCAAAGCATGCACGCAGGCGGCTCTGTACCGCTGCCGGGCATATGCAGATTGTGGCTCGAGGCATCGACCTCCAAGCTGGGATTGCTAATCAGGTGGATGAGGACGGTCGGGATGTCATCCTACCCGATGGTGAAGATCACGGTAATGGGCTGGAGGACGGTCCGATCAGAGAGAGCGGCAGATCACCGCGCTTGGCACGCCCGGTGAGCACCGGATTGGCGCGTGCAGCAGCCGGAACCGAGCATGGACCAGCCCCCTGTCCCGCTGATCCCGATCTCTTGGCCTGCCGGGTATACAGGTCATGCCCCCCCAACAGCCTGCCGAGGAGCCACTACACCAGGACCAGCCATCAACTTCCGGCTCCGCGCCGCTGCGCCGGCGGCAGTGGCACTCGCTGGGTGCGGTGGGCATGGCATACGTCTCGGCCGTCGTTCGCGCGGGTCCTTGTTGATCAAGGTGCCATCCTTCGACGTGCATTGAAGCACTGTGCTCCCGAATTGATGGGGAGAGTGGCTACATCGCCCCGCCGAACGTATTGGGCTGCACCAGAAGGGGCACTGGAGGAAGTCTCGCGCGCCTTAAAAAATAAACGAGGATGACCGTTCCCAACCCGAACCCCCCAGCGTCACAGCTGTCGGAACTGTCGACCCGGGGGCGCACCGTCCACGTGGCCTGTGGTAAACTGGGCCTTGCGGCTACGCCTGGGAACCCATTCGCGCGCAGTTCCCTTTGTCCGCAGGCCTGGCGTGGCATGGACCGACCTGCACCGGGTCGACCGAGCTGGCTGTCCTTAAGCGGATACCTGTGCTTGATCCTTGGTATGGTTGGCAATATACCAATAGCGCTATACCGTCGCTTGCAATGCGTACTCCGTTCTTGGTGGGCATACTGATCTCCTGCGATCTTGCTGCCAAGACCTCGAATCATTGCGCTTGCCCGTTGCGTCCTGTCCCCGTTCAGCGGCATGCCACATCACGACAAGGGCTGCCCTTGTTGTGGGCGGGGTCCCGCTGGGTGTAGCCTGTCCTGCCCCGGCAGGACTGTACCCCTTACCGCGACACGGGTCTGTTACACTCCCAAGGCCATTCTGGCTGCTGACCCACTCATCAGGGCATCGTGGCGCCCAACGCTCCACAAGCATCCAGCCGCTCGTCCTCCCTGTCGAGTGAGTCCCATGCCATCGGGGGGGCGGCGCCACACGACCCAGGCATCACGGCAGATTGCGTGTCAGCTTTTGCAATGTCGGAGTATAGGAAACGTTACGTATGCGCATTGCCGTGCTTCCCACACTTCAGCGACCAGGGATCTCATTGAGCTGGTTCTTCTTGGTTGCATGGGCCCCTGCATCAATTGCACACCTGTCCTGCCGGCATCAACATGAACCTGCCATAGCGGTTCGTTATCCGAGTCCGGCTCTGCTTGTTCACGGCGTCCACTAAGCGACGCCCTTCGTTCCCCATCGGATCCGACCATGCCTCTGTGCAGACCCTCCAAACGTATTCCAAGCCCCAGTCGGGGCGGATTCACCCTTTTCGAGGTCGCCATCTCCCTGGTTCTGGTGACCTTCGGCGTGGTCAGTGTCCTCATGCTCTTCCCAGTTGGCATCAAAGCTCAGGAAATGGCCCGATTCCAGATCTATGCGTCCGCCAAGGCCGAGGAAATGGTCGAGTCGTTTACTTCCACCACGAATGCCAATCCCTCGATTGATACGGAAGGTTTGATGCCATGGGATACGTCGGGTGGCTATCGGGCACAAGCCTGGGACCTGGAGGCGCGCTTGTCGTCGCCTCGTTATGGCATCATGCCGCTTCCCCTCGCCCTGGCTGGGCGCCTGGATTCCGACAACGACGAGATCCAGCAGGTGCTCAGCCAAGGCGGGTACATCTATTACTCGCAGGCCATGGCTACAACCGAGACGGAAGAGCAGGGCAACCCGGCGAGTCCGCCGAATGACATCCAGAAGCTCATTTTTGCCGTCTCTGGGTATGCGCAGCAAAATTGCCTGCATATGATGGCGATGAAGGATTGGCCCTATTTCTGCCCCATGCCGTCGCCTCCCTTGAACGCGTCACACATGCCGGACATGTGGATCCCCCCGAATGGCAATCAAGCCGGTGGTGCCTACTGGTCCTATCACCCATGGCCAAGCCCGCTCTCCATGGGCCCGACCAGTTACTATGGTGAGGATTGGGACATTCCCTGGGAATCCATCCCCAGCAATCTCGATCCCGACATGCATGTGGTCTACGATTGGCCGCTTGTTCCCGGCATGGTCCACGTCGGGTATTTCCCCTATGCCTGCGGATTGCAACTGCAGAATCATAATGGTCCGACCACCTTCCCGGACGGATATGTGGGCGTCGCTCCCAGCATGACAGGCGCCATTGGCTATGCCCAGGCGGCGGTCTGGTATTTCCAGAAGAAGCTCGGCACGGGAACCGATTACTTCTCGCCCGGCAACGTCCAGACCCTGGACGCCCATGCGCCCTTCTTGACCAACACCGAAACCGATCGCTGGAAGGAAGTGCAGGCCTTCCGCTTCCTCAGCCATGCCGCCACGACCTTGACCTCCTGGTTCGCCTACAGCGATACGGCCTCCGGCCACATGGATCTTTCCAACTCGGGCGTCACCATCCCTCCTATGACCGCGAATGGTTTCACCAGCATGCCTCCCGCCGGCCAATCCTCCATCACCATCTTTGATCAGGGCATTCGCTACTACCACGAACGGGCGATGTATCTGATCATGCAATTCTGCGCCATGTATCCCTACGATTGGGCCATTCCCAGGCCGACCAACCGTACCATCATGATGGATTACCCCCTGATCATGAGCGACATGTGGTCTCCGCCGCTGGTGGGCACCGTCTTTGGCTCGCAACCAAATGCCCCGGCGGTGGGATGGCGCCCGGTGTCGGCAGAGCCGATTCAGCATATCGGCGTCAGCCAGACGTATCCGGTGATGAACGCCACCTCTTCCCAGTCCCCCAGCTGGACGATCCCGGCAGGCATCATCGGACTCGATGCGACCATGCAGCAAGGCAGCTCCGCAAGCGCCCAGGTCAATGGATCGATTTTCGGGAACATCGACCATTATACGCTGGCGGCTCCCTTCAAAGCCGCTGAGCGTTGCCGCGAAATCGTCTTCTGGGCGGTCGACTGGCAGTCCTACGAGGATTTCGAGACCCTGCCCAGCGCACCCGTCGATGCCAGCAAGTATGCGCTGAGTTCCCCCCGCTGCACCTCCTGGGGCGCGAACAACGGCTCAGGCAGCTCTTGGCCACCCTGGTACAATCAGCGGAACATGTACCTGCGCATGGGAGACATGCAGTTCCGTGACGAGCAGATGTGGGCGTTCCGCAATCCCGAGAAGTGCGAACTCTTCATGCAGCCGACCGCAAATGTGGCAACCGGAACCGTGACAACAGGCTGGGAAATCCTCAATAATCCCTGGAACAGTGCACCCGATCAGGGATCGGGCACCACGCAGGAATCAGTCTTCAGCGGCCTGTACGGTGCCGATCGGAATTACAATCAGGTGCTCGATCGCGGCCCGGTCCCACGATCGGTCCGCCTGCGGGCGCAGCTGGTCGCACGATTCAACTTCTACGATCCCCGCGTCCAGGCGATCCTGCGGTAAAGGCTTGCCATGACCCTGCATCGTCCCACGAGTGCCTTCACATTGATCGAGCTGATGTTGTCGATCGGTCTTGGCTCTCTCATCCTTTATACCGCTTTTGCCGGCGTTCGCACGGCATCCCAGGCCATCACGGTCTCGAACCAGCTGTCGCTCGAGAACGCCATGCTGCGAGCTGGCTACTTCCAGGTGCAGAATGACCTCGATTTCTGGACGTCTCTCGATGATCCGAACAATCCCAGCAACCAGAAGCTCCGTGGGTACCCGAATACCGGACCGACCAACTCTCCAAGCGGCATGCCGTTCACGCCGATGTCCCTCATCTGCAACGGAGCCAATCAGGAGAATCCCCCCAGCGCCATTAAAGCGGGATCGCCGTTGACCTATGGGGAGATCAAGCCGCGTCCTGGCCCCTATCCATCGGCGAAAGATACCGATCCGCTTGATCCTTGGGAGAAGGATACTGGATTCGATCCGACGGTCTCCTGGACCCCGAGCGACCCGCGCACCTGGTGCCAGGTCAATCCGGCAGAAAAATCCTCCGGCTCTGGCTGGGGGGGTGTTACTCCGTCGATACCGTCGGTCCTCTTCGGACGCTATGCCATCTTCTCGAATGTTTCCGCGACACCGGCACTCAACTCGTGGACTGTCACGAATCCGACAACGTCGACCAGCTACTCTGTCGGATACTCTCCTCCAATGGTCATTCCCCATCTCTGGTATCCGAACCAGATTCAATTCTTCCTCGGCGCCCTTGGCTACCAGGCCATGTGCGAGTATCTCCCCCCGAATGCCCTCTATGCCTATTACATGGGGGCATCCGGTTCGACCAGCGCCGGCGGCCTGAGTCTCCTGGCCACCATGCCCCAATGGGGGTCCTGGGGCGGGTTTCGTAATTCAGATGGCGGGCAAGTCACGGCGTGCGGCATCTACCGCGAGACCTACTCGACGTCCTTCGGCTACTTCAACCCCTGGGCTCCCGCCGATCCGACAGGCGAGCCGGGCATCTTCTGGCGGCATTACATGCATTTCGACAGCGACTACACTGCGTTCAACGGCGGCAGTGGCGTCCAGTGGGGGGCTGTCGGTCTGCAGGACCTCCTCGCGCATACCGCCTTCCCGCAGAACTTGCTGCCTCTCGAGCCGACCAACTGGCCAGGCGTCTACACGACCGTGGGGCGATTGGTGAAATGCGATCATTTCGTTGCCGTGGCGAAAATCAATCGGCGCAGCTCCATCACGGGTTCCGTTACCCAGATCTCCTTCCTCGGCCTGGGAACAACGTTGCGCGGTGCGCGTATGCAACGCAAAGACCCGAACGACACTTCGGGCGGCTCTGGCTGGGCTCATTGGGATGATGATCCAGCAGCTATGACCACGACTCCGGGTCCCAATCCGGGCCAAGGCAACCAACCGAACCTCGACTCGCCGACCCCCTAAATGAAATCGTGAATGCTACCATGCAGGTGATTACCATCGCTCCGTCTGTTCCTCGCAGGTCGCGCCATCAGCGCGGGACCATCCTGATAATCGTCGCGGGGCTGTCTGCACTGCTTGCCAGCATGAGCCTGGTGTTCCTGGCTCGCATGCGCTCGGACTCCGAGGAGACCCAGGTCGTCATGCAATTGGCGCAGGCCAAAATTATGCTTGCCGCTGCGTGCAATTATGTGCAGGAGACCTCGCGCCTGGGTTGGGATGCCAACTTCCCCTACTATCAAGGCGCTCCAGCCCACCCGAGTGCGATCATACCGCCTCCCCAGACACTGCCGAACGGATCAGGTGTCCTCTCGCTCTCAGGCACCATCCTATCCTCCCCGAGTCCAGCCACGATGCCGGCGCATCAGGAGACCTATGGCTGGATCGACGTGCGCGATGGCTCGATCGGACCGAACGTGCGTGCACCTTCTCCAGCCACGCTCCCCTATAGCACCTATGCCGTCTGGAGCACCGCCCTGGTGGAGAGCAATGGGAGCGGCTGGAATCGCCCCGCTTGGCCAGCCATTGGCAGTGTCGCGATCTGCCCGATGTACGTCATGCAGCGCCCGCCCTATGCCACCCAGCTCACTGCCGTCTACAATCCCATCAATACGACTCCTGGCAATGCGCTCTTCGGCCTGCCCTATATCCAATATCCGGATCCGATGCCCGTGGTCAGCAATGGTTGGCCTCAGCAAGCCACTTCCGGGACGGTCACGGGCGCGCTCTACGATGATGGGCAGAATGGCGCGACACTCACCGATTTCGTCCATGGTGATCCGACGCCACGCCAGCAGACGACGGGGAAATCATGGTTCCGCGTCTACCGCGATGGCCCTGCGACCTTCGTCATCACCTGCGGTTCCGGAGCGACGATGGGCTATACGAGCTATGCCGAAGCAGCCAGCGTCGGCGGTCCAAGTGCCGCCGCCATGTTCAACAACGATCCCGGCTTCTTCAATTCCCTGGCGGCAAATGAACTGCGTATCTGGTATCGCATCGAATGGTCCCCGTCGGTCATGGAGCAGACCTATCACAACCTTCAGCATGGTGACGTCGGCGTTGAGCATAACCTGATGTGGCCAGCCAACGCCAGCCACACCTGGAGCGTCGGGAATCGCACCCAGACCTGGACCAAAAACCCGGTCGGCACCATTCGTTGGGTCGAGCGCCTGGTGACACAGCCAACCTATTACTGACCTCCGCTGCGAGTGGTCGCTAAGGCCGAATGCCGATTGCCACGCGCCTGAAGCGCAAACACTCGCAATCCATCATGCCAATAGTTGTCATCGTCGTCCTGCTGCTGAGCGGCATGGCTCTTCAGGCGGCCGATGACGTGGCACCAGCTCCCAGCGTCATCCAGATTGCCGGCCGCTATGTCATCGATGTGCGCTCGCAGGAGGAGTGGGATAGCGGGCACATCGAGGGTGCAGTGCACATCCCCTACGATCAGATCGCCGTGCACATCGCCGAGATCACGAGCGATAAGACAGCGCACATCGGCCTCTATTGCCGTAGTGGCGGTCGCGCGGCGCTAGCACTCGCGACGCTGAAGGACAAGGGCTATGCCAACGTTGAGAACCTGGGCGGCATCGCCACTGCGCGCAAGACCCTCGGCCTGGACGTACCCTAGCTACCTTGCAGACCGATCGGTACGCCTGTCGACGCGGTGTTCACAACTACTACCGACCTCACCCGTGATGAGCGCCGGCTGCACAATCACTAGCGAACGGTTACTAACTCGGTAGAGGTACCTGTGCACAGACCCCGGTGGGACGGCACCGGCCAGCATGCTTCCCGCCTGGACCTCCTCGACCTCGTGCGCCGAAGATCTCGATCCCATGACGCTCTACGATCGCCTGGCCGATAGCGTGCGGCACCTCTATGCCCGCGGCATCGCGACTCCTGCACTCCTCGATACGCCCACGTTCTTCCCCGGCGCCACGGCGTTGCAATCCCGCTGGCTGGATCTGCGCCGCGAGGCCGAGGCGATCGGCGAGCACCTGCTGGAGGTGCCCCGCTTCCATGAGCTGCTGCCCAACCAGGCCTCGATCGCGGCTGCCGATGATCGCGATTGGCGGATGTATGTCCTCAAGGCCTACGGCATCCCCATTGCCAGCCATCTGCGCCGCTGCCCGGTCCTTGCCCAGCTGCTGGCCGAGGACCCGTCCATCCTCTCCGCCGCCTTCTCCTTCCTGGCACCAGGCAAGCACATCCCTGAGCACCGCGGTCCCTTCCGCGGCATCATCCGCTTCCACCTCGGCCTGAGCGTCGCCGTGGATGACCATGGACGGCCAGGCGCCATCCTGCGCATCGATGGTGTCGATCATCGCCTCGCCGATGGCGACATGCTGCTGTGGGATGACACCTTTCCCCATGAGGTCTGGAACAGGACCTCACACCTGCGCGTGGCCCTGCTCCTGGATGTGCGCCGAGGCCATCTGCCGGCTTCCCTCCACCTGCTCACCTCCGTGCTCGTCACCGCCATCGCCAGCGGGTTCCGCTGGCAGATGGCAACTGGCAAACCGTTGACCATCGGCTGAGCCCGCCAGCGGTGCCTGCCGTCTCGAAACCTTCGCAGCAGTCCTCGTCTGCTGTCTGGCGATCCACACTCATCCATGGATGCATGGATGCTCCCACATGGCATCTCAAAATGTCGTGGTGCCGACGATAAGCCGTTGACGTGCAGTCCGTTGGGCAGATAGCGCCGATATCGCCACCAGCCGAGTGGGAGGCATGAGCGTGCCGCGCCTACCCGCCGACGCGGGCGGCAACTCCGTGCATCGCCCAGCGGAGCGCGGACGGATTGCCAGTGAGATTGGCACTGGCCCCGGATAGGCTCCACCAGGAGGCATCATGGGTGAGGAGGAGATCCTGATACCGCGTGCCATGGCGGGCGATCGCGAGGCCTTCACCCAGCTGGTCGTCCTCCATCAGGCCCGGCTGCGTGCCCTGGCCGCCTTGCTCGTCCCAGGACGTGATGATGTCCATGACATCGTCCAGGAGGCGTTCATCGATGCCTGGCGCGGGCTGCCCGGCTTCGACCCCAGCCGTGCCTTCGGACCCTGGCTGCGGACCATCTGCCGCAATCGCTCCTACAAATTCCTACGCGACCGCCTGCCACAGCGCCGTCGCGAACTGGCACTGGTCGACGCCGCCCTGCTCGCGGATCCAGGACCGCCAGACGAGACCGCGAGCGAGGAGCGCCTGAACGCACTGCGAACCTGCCTGGGGAGCCTTGATGAGGCGCAGCGGCAGGTGCTGAGCTGGCGCTACCAGGATGACCAGCCGGTCCAGGATATCGCCGACCGTCTCGGCAAGCATCCCAACAGCATCTCGATGATCCTGCTGCGGCTGAAGGCTGCCCTGATGAAATGCGTCGACGGACGCCTGCGTGTGGCTCCATGACCAGCAGCGACCCATGCCGTGCGCCGGATGGCGCCGAACCCGTGCTGCCCGTGCCGCCTCTGGCGGGGGACAGCACTGGCAGCCACGCCGAGGCGAGCGGACGCCGCCAGCGCGATCTCGCCATCGAGGCCTATCTCGACGGATCGCTCAGCGCTGCTGATGCCGATCGCCTGGTGAGCTTGCTGCGTGCGGGTGGGCATGATGCGACGGCCATCCGCGAGCGTGTCGGCTTTGCCGGACTCATCGGTCAGGCCCTGGATACGGCGGATGCGACCGCGGTGGCGCGAGCGGTCCTGGAACGTCTCGATGCCACCAGCGACCGTGGGGCATTTGCGAGACGCGTTCAGCGCTTGCTGCCGGCCCGGCAGCACCGCCGACGTCAGCATCCCTCCATCATGCCCCTGGCCGCAGCGGCCCTGCTGGTGCTTGCCACCGGTGCTTACTGGTGGCTGGCTCTGGACCACAAGCGCGAGCAGATCCTCATCTGCCAGGTAGTCGCTGCTGCGCCCGGGTCCGTCATCGAGCGCGCTGGCGCTCTCCTGCCGGCACGACAAGCCGCCACGCTCCAAGCCGGCGACCTGGTGCATGCGTCGAGCCCCATCACCCTCCGCTACGATGACGGGACAGGGCTGATCCTGTCAGCCGGCTCACGCCTCGGCATCGACCCGAGCGCCCCGGGCAAACGGGTGCATCTGGTCGCCGGGGCGGTCGAGGCCGAGGTCACACCCCAGCCAGCCGGACGACCGTTCTTGTTGTCGACTCCCCAGGCCCGGGTCGAGGTGGTGGGCACGCACTTCCTCCTAGCCGCCACCAACGAACGCACCCGCCTGGAGCTGCAGCATGGTACCGTCCGCCTGACCCGCTCGCTGGACGGCCAGACCATCGCCGTGCAGGCGGGGGAGACAGCGGATGTCGCAGCCGATACCCCGTTCGCCGCGCGCCCCCAGCACGCCCCAGCACCGGCGACACCTCCGGCTGAGAGTGCCGGTCAGCCCGTATTCCCGACCGACGGACTGGAGGGATGGACGCAGCAGCACGGCTCCTGGAGCCTGGTGGACGGCATCGTCCGCAGCCGCAGCAGCGATGGACCGTCGCGGCTGATCAGTCAGCGGGCGTTCACCGACCTCATCCTCACCTGCCGCCTGCGCATCCTCGGCACTACGCATGCGGAGGTCCAGGTGGGCGATTACAACTGGTTCTTCACCATCCCTGCCAATCAGCAGGAGTGGGTCGATGTACGGCTGGAGCAGCGGGGGGGCGATCTGCGTTGCCAAGCCGATGGCGTCGCACTGCAGGCTGAGCCGGGCGCGGGCAAGCCGGCCCGGCCGGGTCCGCTGGCATTCTACGTCATGACGGGGGCGCTGGAGATCGGGCAGGCCCGCATCCAAGGGGCGCCATGAAGCGACCTGCGCACGTCCTGCCGGTGCTGTGTGCCGTCATCGCCTGCCTCGCCGCACCAGCGAAAGCCGCGGCCGCCGATGCGGGTCCAGGCCATCCGACACTGACCGCGGTGGTGCTCTTCAATACGCCCGCCGCCGATCGGCTGCTCGCCACCATGCGCCTCGGCCCGGTGGACAGCCCCTGGCATCAGGACATCAGCAAGCGCCCGCGGCACCCCGATTCGGACGCGCTGATCGCCCATGTCGGCGCCAATGGGCATCTGGCGTGCAATCAGGACATGGGCTTCGTCATCGTCCCGCCCTCCCAGCCCAAGGTCGCGGTCGCCCTTGGCGACTATGCCTCCGAGTCGGATCCCGGTCCCTATCCGGTCCCGGATGCGGCACCGATCGAAGGCTGGCCGCTGAGCGGCGGCTCGCTCGAGCACATTCAGCGTGATGGGGATGGCGACCGGCATATGATCGTGCTGGATCCCATCGCCGGTCGGCTGTATGAGTTCTACCATGCCCGCCGCACCGAGCGCGGATGGACGGCAGCGGGGGAAGCCACCTTCGATCTCACCTCCAACCGGCTGCGGCCGGCCGGCTGGACCTCATCCGATGCCGCCGGACTGCCCATCCTGCCGCTCACCGTGCGTTTCGAGGAGTGCGAGCACGGTCTGATAGACCATGCACTGCGCTTCACCATCGCCCGCTCGCGCAAGGCCTACGTCCCTCCGGCCACGCATAGCGCGGGCAGTACCGACGACCCCACCGTGCCACGCATGGGTGAACGATTCCGCCTCAAGGCTGACGTGCGCATCGATGGCTTCCCCCCGCATGCCCGCGCCATCGCCCAGGCCCTCAAGACCTACGGCATGCTGGTCGCCGACAACGGCAGCGATTGGCGCATCTCCGTCGCGCCCGACAGCCGCATCCATGGCTTGGAGGCGCTCGGCCAGCTCCATGGACGCGATTTCGAGGTCGTCCTGCCGACTCCAGCCAGCAATGCCCCGCAGCGTGCGGTCCAGCCATGAGAGAAGCACCCATGCGCTACCTGCTCGTCTTGATCCTGCTGCCCGCCATCATCACGGCTGCCGATCGCATCAACCAGGATGGGCGCATCCTCGGGCCCCTGCCCACCGTGACCACGCCCACCGAATTCAATACCTCCGCCGCCGACGCGATCGTGTCGGCGATGCAGATCTTCCCGCTCGACAATGCCTGGAACGAGAATGTCTCGCTCCTGCCGCTGCTGGGGGGGACCGCCGACCCGACGCTCTCCAATGCCATGATCGCGCAGATCCGCAGCGATGTCAGCGTCGCGAATCGGCAACGCCTGGTGGCCTTCCAGGAGATGAACTACATCCTGGTCCCGGACAGCCAGCCGAACATCGACATCCTCTTCAACCTCTACCCGGACGAATCCGACTACAACGGCGGCACCAGTCCGATCGGCACCTGGCCCATCCCCTCGACCATGCCCATCGAAGGGTGGCCTTCGCAGACCGGAACGCTGACACTGCTGCAGTACCAGGAGGATGTCGACCAGACCGGGGGCGATCGCCACTCGATCGTGGTCCAGCCCGGCATCGGCCAGACCTTCGAGACCTGGCAGGCGCTGCTGACCAGCAGCACCCCGGCCTGGCAGGCCTCCAATGGCGCGATCTTCAACCTCAACAGCGATGCCTTGCGGCCGGCAGGCTGGACCTCGGGCGATGCCGCAGGGCTGTCGATGTTCCCGGCCCTGGTGCGCTACGACGAGGCCGAACGCGGCATGGTCGAGCATGCCATGCGCATCGTCGTAGCGAAGTCGCAGCAGGCGTACCTCTATCCAGCGACGCATTCCGCCGGGTCGACGACCAGCACCACCGAGCCGGCGATGGGCCAGCGCCTGCGCCTCAAATCGTCCTTCGTCATCCCCGCCTCCTGGACCATGGAGGAGACCGCCATCGCCAAGGGCCTGCAGAAGTATGGCGGCCTGGTGGCGGATAACGGCTCCTTCTTCTCGATCTCGATCTGCCCCGATGACCGCTGGCCGGCCGGTTGCTTCGACCACCTGAGCACCGGCGCGACTGCCGACTTCCTGGACATCTCGAACTTCGAGGTCGTCCAGAGCACCGGGCCGACCGGTGGACCGCGTTCCCCCGGCGCCCCCACCGCCGATGCCGGACCGAACCAGACGGTGACCCTCGCCAGTGGTGCTGCGCTGACGGGAAATGTGACCGGCACCGGACTGACCATTCAGTGGTACGTCTACCCCACACCCGCACCTCCCGGCACGGTGATCTTCACCGCCCCATCCTCGGCGAACACCACGGCGAGCTTCAGCGCCGTGGGCACCTACATCCTGATGCTGGAAGCCAGCGATGGCATCCATACGCCTGCCTATTCCTCCATCGATGTGACGGTGCAGGTGGGCGCCAATCCGTCACCCACCCTCAGTCTCATCAGTCCGACCACCGCCGCCCAGGATAGCGGCGACCTCACCCTGACCCTGACCGGCACCGGCATCGTCCCAGCCTCCCAGGTGGTGTGGAGCGGCCAGGCCAACCTGCCGGCCATCACCGCCAGCGCGACCCAGCTCACCGTCACGGTGCCCGCCGCCTACCTGCTGGCCATCGGGATGCCGTCGGTTGCCGTCTATTCGCCCGCACCCGGCGGCGGCACGTCGACGTCCCTGCCCTTCGTCATCACCGCCGACATCACGCCGCCAGTGATCAGCAACGTGACGGTGAGCGCAGTGAGCGCGACCGCGGCGACGATCAGTTGGACCACCGATAAACCGGCGAACGGCCAGGTCGCCTATGGATTGACCACCGCCTACGGGACACGCAGTACGCTGGTCAGCACCTATGCCACGAGCCAAACCGTCACCCTCACCGGCCTGAGCCCGAGCACGACCTACCACTTCCAGATCAGCGCCGCCGATCCGGTGGGTCTGATCGGGCTCTCGGGCGATGCGAGCCTGACCACCAGCGCGCTTCCGCCCGGCGGCACGGCTACGCCCTCCTCGAGCGCATCCGGAAGCGGTCACAGCTGTGGCCTGGGCGCGCTCACAGGGCTGGTGCTGGTGATGCTCAGCGCCATGTCCCGCCGCCTGACCGCGCCGTCTCGCTCTGCTCAGCAGGATGGTCGACCACCGCTTGCGCGCCATCGCTGACCGTTTAGCGTTTTCACCATGTTCACCATGACCGCTCTCACCGTCGACACCCAGACGGGCGCCTGCTGCGACCGCCGCTGGCGTGCCCCGATTAAGACGCGTGATCCATGAGCGGCGCCGGCTGATTGTCCAGACATCACCTGCGGCCCGCTCACTCGAGCGGGCCGCTGCATGTAGCCCGGGTGTCCACCGGGCGCCTGGGTGCTTCCCAGACGCCGAAAGGGCACCATATGACCCACTCAGCACCTCCCGATCCGGGCCTGATCCCTGGTCAGCGCCTGTACCTGCTGCTCGGCGCGATGCTGGTTGCCGGGAGTGCGCTGCTGTTCTCCGTTAAAGCGGTGCTGGTCAAATGCGTCTATCCGTATGGCGTCGATGCGCTGACCCTGCTGACCCTGCGCATGGGCATATCGCTGCCGTTGTTTGCCATCATCGCCTGGTTCGAGCAGCGCCGCAGAGCGCACACCCTCCCGGCTGGAGACCTCAGCCGCTGCCTGGGTCTCGGGATACTGGGCTATTATCTCGCCAGCTATCTCGATTTCGAAGGCCTGCGCTTCATCGGCGTCGGCCTCGAGCGCATGGTGCTCTACATCTACCCGACGATCGTGGTCCTCGTGGGCGCAATCGCCGGCCGACAGCGTATCAGCCCGCTGGTAGCTGGTGCGCTGGTGGCGACCTATGCGGGCATTGGCCTGACCTATGCCGGGCGCAGCCATGATGGCGCCCAGCGCGCGCTCGGGTGCGCCTTGGTCGCTGGCAGTGCCGTCACCTACGCCCTCTTCGTCCTGGGCAGCAGCACGATGATCGCCCGGCTGGGCGCGCGCGCCTTCATGTCCGTAGCCATGGTCGGCGCCTGCCTGGCGATGCTCCTGCATGCGGCGATTGCCGCCCTCATCCAGGGCGGATCGCCGCTGTTTTGCCTGCCGCCCGTGGTCTATGCCTATGGTGCGGCCCTGGCGCTGCTCTGCACGGTGGCGCCTGCGCTGCTGATGGGCGATGGCCTGAAGCGTGTCGGCGCGCAACGCTTTGCCATCATCAGCACCATCGGACCCCTCGGCACCGTGCTGCTCGGCTGGCTGCTACTCGGCGAGGCGCTGACCCCGGTCAATGGGCTGGGGATCGCGCTCACCATGGCCGCCGGCGTGGCGATGGGCATCGGCAAGTGAGCCGGCCCAGCCGTCGCGGGCTAGGGCTGCTCGGTGGTGGTGAATCCGCTCGCGGACTTGAGCACACGCCAGTAGGTCAGCTGGCCGCGTTCCCCGTCCTCGCCGACCTCCCCGATCGAGGCGACGTCGTCACCGGTCTGTCCATAGCGGAATATGCCGCGGAACGTGGAGGCTGCCGGCCGGTTGATCACCGCCTGGACCGCCGCCAGGAAGACCGGGCCATTCATGTAGGTGCGAGCGCCTGCCGCCACCTTCCAGGTCGGATAATAGCCCAAGCCATCGCGCATGGCCGTCATCTGGTTGGCATTCTGCTCGCTGCAGGAGGCGAAGAGCAGGCATTCCAGCTGATGCGGAGGCAGCTGGCCGCCGAGCGACTCATAGAAATCCTTGTATTTCTTCAAGTGAGCGTCGATGGATTGGCTGGCGATGCCCGTCCCGTTGCCATGCCCGAACAGGGCCACGGCGCGATGGACCTCGGTGGCCTGGCAGAAGCTCTGCCAGGTCATGGTGTCGAGATTGGTGAAGGCGCCGTTGTGGTCGGTGCCGAAAGTGACGATCAGCAGGTCGTGCTTGGCATCATGCCAGTAGGTGCAGTCCGAGACCCCATCGGCGGGGAAGGAAATTCGCATCTGGGCCGTCTGAGGTCTCATCAGCTGACCAGTGGACGCCGTGTTGGTCAGCGGGCTGGGCGTGGCGGCAGCAAGGTGGGCAATTGGGCTGCCGCTGGCCGGGGTTGGCGTTGGGGTTGCCGGCCGGACCGCATCCTTGGCTGCCCGGGCAGCGATGGCGGCATCGTCCTTGTCCTGCTGCTCGCTCTCCAGCCGGTGGAGCAGGTCGACCAGTGCCGACTCATCCAGGGTGGGCTCCGCATCCTGATGGAAACGATCGCTGATGCGCTGGCGCAGGCGCCGGATGCGCTCATTCTGGTCCGCCACGTCGTCTGGCACAGGCGCCTGCGCCTTGCTCCATGCCGTCACGTAGCGTTGACGCAGATCCTCCACCGTCTCGCCCGGCGGGGGGTGGATGCCATAGGTGGCCTGGAGGTAGTCGATCAGCGCCAGCCGCTCGCCCAGGCCGAGGGGATCCGGAACAGGCGGTGGATCAGCCGCCTCGCCTCGGCCCAGCGCCAGGAGCGCGATGGCAATGATTCCCAGCTCCAGGAACCGGCGTATGGGACTTGCACAGCTGCTGACGGGCATCATATGGTCGTTCATACCCGATGCGGCATCTACTTCAATGCACATCCTGACCGGCCATCAGCGGCTCCCGTTGCCTGCGCATCCGATGAGCGCCGTCGCGCAGGCCCGCCCCGAGCGGCCCCGGCCCGCCGCGTGCTGGAATTCGCCAGGACGAATCGGGATGCAGACGGCAGGGCCAGCGCGTAGGATGCCAGCATGACCCCCCCCGCACCCCCACCGGCCACATCCACCGCTGCCACCACACGAAAGCACCGTGCTCAGGTCACCAGCCGCGATCCGCGCTGGTCCGCGGTGGTGAACCGCGATCGCAGCGCAGATAGCCGCTTCGTCTATTCCGTCAGCACCACCGGCGTGTACTGCCGACCGTCCTGTGCGGCGCGCCGCGCCCGGCCCGAGCACGTCTCCTTCCACGACTCCTGCATGGATGCCGAGCAGGCGGGATTCCGTCCCTGCAAGCGCTGCCGGCCGCACACCATATCCCCCGCCCAGGCCCAGGCCGACCTGGTGGCGGAGACCTGCCGCCGCTTGGACGCCGATGGTCCGATCCCGTCCCTGCGCACGTTGGCGCGCTCGGCCGGCCTCAGTCCGTCGCGCCTCCACCAGCTCTTCTCCACCGCCACCGGACTGACGCCCAGGCGCTATGCGGCCTTGGCGCGGGGCAGGCGCTTGGAGGACGAGCTGGGCCGTCCCGGAACGATCACCACAGCCATCTATGGGGCCGGTTTCGCCTCCAGCGCCGTGTTCTATCGCGCGGCCGCCGCGCGTCTCGGCATGACGCCATCCGCCTACCGCTCTGGTGGTGAGGAAGAGACCATCCGCTATTGCCTGGCCCGCTGTTCCCTGGGCGCCCTGCTGGTCGCCGCCAGCGCCCGCGGCCTGTGCGCGGTGAACCTGGCCGCGCGGTCGCGGGGGCTGGTCACCGCACTGCAGCTGCGCTTCCCGCGCGCCACCCTGATCGCTGGCGATGCCGATTTCGGCCGTCTCGTCGCCCAGGTGATCGCCCTGATCGAGGATGCCAGCGCCTCACCCGAGCTCCCGCTCGATCTCCAGGGAACGATCTTCCAGCAGCGCGTCTGGCAGGCCCTGCGCCGCATCCCTTGCGGAGCAACCGCCAGCTACGCCGAGATCGCCCGGCAGATCGGCATGCCGCAGGGCGCGCGGGCGGTCGCACGCGCCTGCGCGGCCAATGATCTGGCGGTGGTCATCCCCTGCCACCGCGTCGTCCGCAGCAGCGGCGCGCTCGCCGGCTACCGCTGGGGGCTGCCGCGCAAGCGCATCCTGCTGGCGCGGGAAGCGCGGGACGTCACGCCCAGCCCGCCGCACCGGGGCAGCACGCCCGGTGGCTGATGCGACCGGGCGGCGGCTGATCGGCCTGGGCGTATCATGCCCGTGAGACGCCCAGTCGGCCGGATCGCCGTCCTGCGCTAGGCCCGGCTTGCCACCGCCTACGCTCCAGCTGCCGGGCGCGGTCGTGAGCCGCTGACGGCGTCAAGGGACGACATGGCCCTCTCGACCCCACCTGCGCCGGCACCCACGGATGCTCCTCATGGTGCCGGCGCACCGACCGCTACCCGGCTGGTATCTGTCGACGCCCTGCGTGGCTTCGACATGTTCTGGATACTGGGGGGCGACGAGCTGGTGCAGGCCATCCATGCGCTCTGCGGCGATCCGGTCACTGGCTGCCTCGCCCACCAGTTCGATCACTGCGATTGGGCGGGTTTCCATATCGAGGATTTGATCTTCCCCCTCTTCGTCTTCATCGCCGGGGTCTCGCTGGTGTTCTCCCTCAGCAAGACCATCGCCCGGGATGGCCGCTCCGTGGCGATCAGGCGCATCATCCGCCGAGGGTTGCTGCTGGTTGCCTTTGGCATCGTCTACTATGGCGGCATCAGCCATGGCTGGGACGATGTGCGGCTGCTGGGCGTGCTCCAGCGCATCGGCCTGGCCTATCTGTTCGCCGGCCTGCTCTTCTGCGTGCTCTCGACACGGGGCTTGGTGATCGCCTGCCTCACCGTGCTGCTCGGCTACTGGGGGCTGATGGCGTGGGTACCGATCCGCGATATCCGCCTCGATGCGACCACCTTCCAGCAGCTCGGTGAACAGACCGGCATCCATGATCCCCAGGTGCTCTTCGCGCGCACCACGGCACGGGTGAGCGGTCACTTCGAGCCCGGCTACAACCTGGCGAACCACCTCGATTTCCAGTATCTGCCGGGGCGCAAATGGGATCGCTACTATGACCCCGAAGGCCTGTTGAGCACGCTGCCTGCCATCGCCACCTGCCTGCTCGGCGTCTTCGCCGGGCTGCTGCTGCAGAACCGTACCATCGGCGATCGCACACGCCTCGCCCTGCTGATTGGTGGCGGGCTCGGCCTGCTCATCATCGGCGAGCTGTGGGGCCTGGAATTCCCGGTGGTGAAGAAGCTCTGGACTTCCTCATTCGTCTTGGTGGCGGGGGGCTGGAGCCTGTTATTGCTGGCCGCGTTCCACTGGTCCATCGACCTCAAGGGCTGGCGCTCGTGGACCATCCCTTTCGTGTGGATTGGTATGAATGCCATCGTGGTCTACATGGGCGAGAATCTCGTCCATCTCCGCGGCATCGCCGATCGCCTGGTCGGCGGTCCGCTGCGGGCGATCCTCGATGCCCATGTGGCGCAAGGGCTTGGGAATGTGGTCAGCATCTCGGCAACGATCGGGCTGATCCTGCTGTGCGCCTGGTTCCTGCACCGGAAGCAGATCTTCATGCGGCTGTGACGGCGCATCGATGTCGCGGTCCATCCGCCATCGCCCTTGCTCCGGGCTCGCCGTGCAGACACACCCCCAGGAAGTCGACGGCTGGATGGAGCAGTCCCAGTAGCATATGGCGGGTTGTGCGGGTATTATTATCAGGCGCGCTGATGCGGGAAGGGTGTCGATCCACCCATCGCACAGTCCACAGCGCCTCAGCATTCTGTAGCAGAACCTGCACCTCTCATTCATGCCACTCAGAAGGGACTTGCCATGCTCCCATTCACCTGCCCCAGACCATCGTGGCATGCGCTCCTGCTCGCCTGCGTGCTCAACGGGGCGCTGATGAGCCAACTGAGCGCCGCAGACGCCGACACACCCGTCGATGTCCCGGATGATATCGGCCTGGGCGAGCGCCTCGCCCTGGTCGTCTGGCTCTCGGATCGCCATATCCCGGTCGCTGATCCCACCAATCTCCCGGCGCTGCGCCATGCCTACCTCGCCATCGCCCATCCCATCCAGGTTGACAGCTCAGTGACGAACGCTGAGCGCGAACGGGCCGATCTCTCCGCCGAGCTCTACCGCCGCTTCGGACGCAATCCCCCCATCGGCGCCCAGGCGGATGAGATCGCCGCTTTGATCTCGGACCTCGCCGATCAGGAGAACGAGGCTGTCGCCAAGGACCAGGCTGCGGCCCAGGCAGATGCCGATTCCCATCCCCACACTGCTCAACAGCCCCTACCGGCCAGCCTGACAAAGCCGGTGGCGAAAGCATCGGCGCCCGCGCCACCACATGCGGGCAAAGGCCTCGCCGTCGGCCAGCCGTTCCCGGCCCTCAGCAGCAAGACCTCCAAGGGTGAGGAGTGGGCATTGAGCCAGTGGGCGCACAAAGTCGTGCTCGTCGACGTGTGGGCGACCTGGTGCGGACCATGCAGGAAGGAGATGCCTAATGTGCTGGCTGCCTACAGAGCCTACCATGATCGCGGTCTCGAGATCATCGGCGTCAGCCTGGACACCGAATTGCCAAAACTGCAGACCTTCATTTCCACCAATGCCATCGCCTGGCCGCAGATCTTCGATGGCCACTCCTGGACCGGACCTCTGGCGAAGACCCTGATGGTTTCCGCGATCCCGACCGCCTTCCTGATTGACGGCAATGGCGTGCTCATCACCACCGACCTGCGTGGTCCGAATCTGGCGCTGGCCATCGAAAGCGCCCTGGCCAAGGTCCGCTGACCAGCGCATCCCGCCAGCAGGGCGCATCGTCATGGCCTGACGCTGATGCGCCCGCGACCAGGCGTGCTGGTCCACGGCTCAGCGGGCGCCTTCAGGTCGGGGAGGCCGGGAGCGCCTGCCCAGCGCGTAGATCACGCATCCCGGGCCGGAAGCGGCTGCCGTCGCCGAGGATGTAGTAGACCGGCACCCAGTGCTGGTCGAGATCGACCTGCACCGCCGAGGCATCGGCATAGCGCATCGTATAGCCGGCCCGGCGGCGGGCACTCCGGTTTGCCGCGCTACCATGGATGGCGAAGGCATCGTGAATGGTGAAATGGCCGGCCGTCAACGTGCAGGGCACCGCGAGGCGCTCCTGCTCCGGTGTCACCGCCACGCGTACCTTGAGCAGATCTCGTCCATCCGTCTCGATCTTCTGCATGCGCTCGCGTTCGGCATGGGAGCGGGGGATGACCTGCATGCAGCCATTGCCGGGATCGACATCATCGATGGCCAGCCATACAGTGCCCACCTCGGTGCCATGGACCGACGGCCAGTAGGTGATGTCCTGGTGCCAGGCCACCGCCTTGCCGTCCTGCGCTGGCTTGACGATCAGGTGCGACATGATCAGCAGGAGCTCGCTTGTGCCCATCGCCCGCGCCACCGCCGCGAGCACCACCGGATGCCGGCAGAGCTCGAGCCAAAAGCGCCAATCAGCGGCGCGCGCATGCGGCTCGATCAGCTCTTCCGGCCGCTGTCCCGGGGTAAGCGTCGCGAGCAGACCATCGAGGTGGCGGCGTACGTCCCCGATGAGCGCGGCGGGCAGGCCCTCGCGCATGATCGCCAGGCCGTCGTCCCGGTACTGGCTGCGCTCGTCGTGGCCGTCTCCTTGGGGCAGGGTCCCGGGATGGGCGCAGCGCTGCAGGCGGGGTGTGGTGCTCATGATGTCCTTTCCGGTTGATTCTCGGAATCTACCATGAAATCATCCGGCATTACCATGGTCGATCTGCGCTTCTGCCTGCGAAAATCGGTCACGATCCCGGCTGCCTGCCGCGAGCGCTATGCCCCCTTGGAGCGTCCCGAGTTCGCCTCCTGGCGCCGGGCGGGCATCATCTTCGCCGGGGTCAGCGAGCTCATGGCGGGCTACCGCATCGCCACACCCAATCCGAGCGAGGTGATGATCATCGCCACCGCAGCGGGCTCAGGCTGGGCAGTGACGACGCGTCAGGAGACCATCCTGGGACCCGGATCGCTCTATGCCTCCCAGCCACCCGCAGCGGTGGGCTGGGGCATCGCCGGCGAGCGCTGGCGCATCGCCTGGTGGTACCTGCGGCCGTCATCGCGCTGGGCCATCTGGCAGAGCACCGCACCTGCGGCATTGCTGGCCGATCTCTTCACCGACCTGCTCGACCGCCAGGGCGCCTTGGCGGAGGATACCGCCGGGCTGCTGCTACGGCATCTCACCGCGCTGGCGGCGCCCGCACCACCGACCGATCGCTTCGCCGAATTGTGGCGCGAGGTGGAACGGCATCCAGGTGAGCCGTGGTCGCTCACCGGCCTCGCTCGCCGTCTGGATGTCTCGGTCTCGACGGCGCAACGTCTCGCGCGGACGCATCTCGGCACCTCCCCGCACCAGGCCCTGGTCGAGCTGCGCCTGTCCCATGCCCGGGAACTCCTGGCCCGCACGTCCTACTCGGTGGCGGTGATCGCCGAGCGGGTCGGGTATGCCGATGCCTTCACCTTCAGCGGTGCCTATCGTCGCTGGGCCGGTCGGCCGCCAACGGCGGACCGCTGAGCGCGGCACCTGGGCCCGACCGACGCTGCAACCGACCTGGTCAGTCGTCGTCGCGTTCGGGCTGGATGCGGATGAAGGCGGCGCGCACCGGCGCCGGCATGATGCTGGACGCTCCGCGCACCGAATGCCAGATCACCTCATTCAGCTGCTGATCGTCAACAGCGTCTTCCTTGGAGAAATCCATCGACGATGACGCCTTCGCGCCCCAGGCGGTCTTGGCGTTCTTCTGTTCGAGATCGACGCGGGCGGGCAAGGCGTTATAGGGCGCAAGATCAGCGGCGGCAGTGAAGGCGCCGTACATCGGCGCGGCGGCGGCATCGTACTGGGTCATCGGCTTCAGGCCGAGCACCAGTTCGATGGTGCGCAGCATGCTGCTGGTCGAATACATCGTCGAGTCGACCACGTGGCGCCTGGTGAACGGGCTGATCACGAAGGCCGGACTGCGATGCGCATCGACATGGTCGGGGCCGTTCTGCGCATCGTCCTCGAGCACGAAGATCGCGGTCTTGGGCCAGAAGCTCGAATGGCTCACCGCCTCGACAAAACGCCCCAGAGCCTGGTCGTTCTCGGCGATATAAGCCGTCGGCGTGGGCTTGCCCGCGAGCGTCCCGCTGGTGTGGTCGCTGGGCAGACGGACGATCTGCAGACGGGGCATGTCCCCCGCCGCCTCGAACCCCTTCAGTTCGCGGAGGTACTCGTCAACACGATGCGCGTCCGGGTAGTCCAGATCGAAGCTGCGGTAGCGCGGGTCGAAATGGCCCTCGAGGCTCTTCACCCGGGATGTTCCGGGGTCGTTGACCGACTTGGCGTTGTCGACGAACTCCCCGTAGCTGCGGTAGCTCACCCCGGCGTCCTGAGCGCGCTCCCACAGATAGCCGCTCGAGGGGCGGGCGATGGCGAAGTGGCCTTCGCTCGGATAGGCGAATTTTCCGCTCTTGTTGTGCCCGTAGCTGAGCGGCCAGGATTTCTCGACGAAGTCGCTGGCCATGGCCGCCATCGACCATTCATGGCCATCGGCGCTGACCTCGGCATCGACGTAGAAGTTGTCAAGCAGCACGAACTCATGCGCGAGGCGATGATGATTGGGCGTCACTGCTTCAGGGAAGAGGCACAGCGCCGGACTGCCGTTGCCTTCATGGATGTCGCCGAGGATCTGATCGTAGCTGCGATTCTCCTTGATCACGTAGATGCAATAGGTGATCGGACAGGCATCGCCCGGCTTCTCCGGGATGGGATTACCCGCTGGGTGGGCCGCGGTGACGGTCAGGTCGGGATGCAGAGGCGAATTGCGCAGCACCTGCACGGTCCAGGTCTTGAGCTGCTCCTCCAGCTGCTCGCGCTTTGGCAAGGCGACGATGCTCAGCGTTCCGGTCAGGAGATCGCCGATGTACTGCACCTTGCCCTTGGCCTTGACCCCCGGATGCGGCCCATCGGGGTTCGCCTTCGCCTCGCCCCCCTTGCCATTGGCGATCAGCAGGCGCTTCCCATCGGGGGTGACGCGCACCGAGGTCGGGTACCAGCCGGTCGGGATCAGGCCGAGCGAGCGGCTCTTGCCGGGCTCCGACACGTCGTAGACCGCTACCGCATCGATGGTCGCATTGGCCACGAACAGCAGGGTCCCGTCGGGCGACAGCGCCAGCCCGTCGGGAGTGGCTCCCGGGGGCAGGTCGGGATAGAGCGATGCAAGCAGGGTCTCCCGCACCTTTCCGTTCTTGGTGTCGATGACCGAAACGGTATTGCGGTTGGCGTTGGCGACATAGAGCGAGCGGCCCGAAGCATCGAGCAGCAGTTCATTGGGGTGATCGTCCACGGTGATGGTCGAGGTCACGGAATGGGACTTCAGGTCGACCACTGCAATCGCCGCCTGCGCCCACAGGCTGACGTAGAGCCGATCGCGGGCCTGGTCGAGCGCGCAGGCGTAGGGGAACGGCGCATCGGGCATGGCCTTGATCCGCGCCGCTTCGGCCCGCTTGGTCGCAGCTGCGGTGTCAACGTCGAGCGGCTGGGAGGGCGGTACGACGATAGTCGGCACCGCGGTGGTGAGCTTGAGGTCGAACACCAGCTTCTTCTGCTGGAGGTCCAGTTCGCTCACCGACTGGCCCCAGACGTTGGCGACGAATAGCCGGTTATTGTCCTCGCTGATCGCCAGCCCACAGGGGATGCCCTTCTCCTTGGCATCGCGAAGCGGCATCAGGTCGCCGTCCGCGAGTTTGCCGTCCTTGAAGGAGAACGCGCGGATGCCCTCGCTCGATGCACCGCTGCAGTAGAGATGCTCGCCCGTATGCGAAAAGACCAGCCCGTAAAAGGCCTCCTCCACTGGCGTCCGCGACACCACCTGCTCCGCCTCGACATCGACCACCACGATCTCGTGGCGGCTGAAGCCGCAGTGCAGGACCGCGGCATAGCGGCCTTGCGGCTGGATGGCAATGTTGACCGGGAAGTCCGCGACCGCGATCTGATGTCCGGCTGGGGTGAGCGACCATTGGTTGGGCAGCAGCATCGAGCTATCCGCACGCTGGCCCGGCAGGATGCGCGGCGGGAGGCTCTCACCGGCGTAGCAGCTTGGCAAGGCCAGCCGCAGCAGGATCGCGGCTGCCACCAGGCGCAGGCAGAGGTGCGTCATCGCCGAAACGTTGTCCTGCGGAGAGTCGACGTCCATGGCATTGCATCCTCCGGACGGTGGCGACGGTACGGGCCCGGCAGTCCCGGGAAAAGGGAAGTTGCCGGAAGCGCGGATTGCGAGCCCTGCGACCGGGCCATGCGACCACATCGCCGTGAGACGGGAACGCCTTCTCCAGTGGCCTTTGAACAGCGACATGCCTGTTCCTGCGCGAATCACGAGGCCGCACCGCCATGCTGGCGGTCATGGCAGACAACCGTTTGCCGCGGTGAGCACCCCGGGGGTGGTGGCTTCGCACAGAACCGCAGGCATCCCACTGCCGGTGCGAGCCGCTTCGGCTCCAGGATGACGGTGATCATTCGGCCTCAGGCTTTCTCCCTGGTCGACAGACCAGCGCAGCGGATTCCCGTCACTGAGGCAGGGCGAAGGCGACCCACACGTCCCCTATGGGACCACCGATTTTCCCGCCTCCGGTGGCTGGAATGACGACGAACTCCCTCCCCCCGGCCTCATAGATGGTCGGCATGGTGCTTCCGTGGAAGGGCAGGTCTGCCGACCACAGCTCCGTCCCGGTATCGCTGTCGAATGCGCGGATGCGGTTGTCCTTGGTGCCGGAGCAGAACACCAGCCCTCCGGCGGTGACCGATGGGCCGCCGAAGTTCTCCGTCCCGGTCTTGGGCATCCCGACCTTGGTCAGCTCCGGGTATTCGCCCAGCGGCACCTGCCACAGCTTGTGGCCCGAGCTGAGATCGATGCAGGCCAGGGTCCCCCATGGCGGCTTGATGCCCGGATAGCCATCGGGGTCGAGCAGGCGCCGATAGCCGCTGAACGAATAGCGCGGCAACGCCTGCGGATCAGGCTTCGCAGTGGCCGTGCCGCGGTCGCGGGCCATGAGGAAATCGAGCAGTGCCTGGCTCTGCTCCGGTGTCATCGGGGGAGCCGGCGGCATGAGGTTGCGGCCGGTCTTCCACAAGGCGCGCACCGCCGCATCATCGAGGCGATGGCGCAGTCCGCGCAGCGGCGGGGCGACACCGAGACCCGTACGATCCGGTCCATGGCAGGCGGCGCAGAACTGCAGGAAGAGCTGCTCGCCGGCGCTCGCCGGCTTCGCCGGAGGCGGATCGTCATCACGGAAGACGGTGATGATGTGCGGTTGATGATTGACGCTGACGTAGAGCCGGCCCGTCGGCACATCGACCGCCGCCCCGGTCCATTCCGCACCCCCATGGGTGCCGGAGAAGACCGTCGGTTTTGACTCCTCGAACGGCTCGAACCAGCCGAAGTTCGCCCGTGAGGTCAATTGCTCGATGAACAGCTTCGCCGCCGGGGTGCGGTCCGTGAGATCCTCGCGCCGGATGGGGATGCGCAGGAAGGGCTCCGGCAGCTCGATGTCGGGCTGATAGGGTGAGGTCTGCTCGCCGGGCAGGCGTGAGACCGGAGCGCGACGCATGCGCACCGGGAAGAGCGGCTTGCCGGTCACGCGATCGAGCAGCAGCGTATTGCCGAGCTTGCTGACCGCAGCCACGGCATCGACCCGCTTGCCATCGTGCATGACGGTGACCAGGTTGGGCGGCGCCGGCATATCGAGATCCCAAATGTCGTGGCGGATCTCTTGGAAATGCCAAAGGTACGCTCCCGTGTCCGCCTTGATCGCCACCACGCAGTTGCAGTAGAGGTTGTCCCCGAGGTGATCGGTGCCGTCGAAGTTGGGTTTGGGGGAGCCGGTGGCGATATAGGCAATGCCACGCGACTCATCGAGGGCCATGCCGCCCCAGCAGTTGGCGGCATTATAGGGTGGGTTGGTGGTCCATGTATCTCCGCCCGGTGAGCCGGCCTTGGGCGTGGTATTGAACGTCCACAGCAGCGTGCCGCTGATCAGATCGAAACCGTACACATCCCGATCGAACCCAGGGATTACCAGCACATGCTGGTAGACCGCTCCACCAGCGGTGCTGCCCGCGGGCATCACCACGCTGCCATGATCGCCGAAGCTCTCGACGCGCATACCGGTCTTGGCATCGAGGGCCATCAGCCGCCGACCCCCGGGGAAATAGAGCCGCGGTGCCACCGCGCCCTCGCCGGGCCAGTAGAGCAGCCCACGCCTGGCGGGAACCTCGTATCCGCCGACCTTGGCCAGCCCGAGGTCGGTACGCCACAGCTCCTTGCCGGTTGCGGCATCGATTGCCGCCAGGCTCCGGCCGGGCGTCGGGGTGTAGAGCACGCCATCGACGACGATGGGATTGCACTGCATATCCCCACCACCATCACCCGCCTTCCATGTCCAGGCGACCTGCAGGTGCGTGACATTGGCCCGGGTGATCTGGGTGAGGGCCGAATAGCGGTCAGAGGTCGGACCACCCAGCGAGCGCGACCAGCCGCGCAGGGCATCGGTCGCTGGCCAGCCATTGGCCGAGGTCAGCTCGTCCGGTGTGGCCGCGGGGATGGTCCGAAACTCCGGCAGCGCCGCACGTTGGGCGGGATCGTCATGGGCCAGTTCAGCCCCGGCGAGGCCAGCCACCAGGCCAGCCAGGAGCAGGGCCGCATTGTAGCAGACTCTCAGCATAGTACCCTTCCAGAGCATGAGCATACGAACTACGTCATGGCATCGTCCCGCGTTGTCGTCCATCTCCGCGCCTCGCAGCCGCATATCCCTGGCTCTCATCCATGGCTGACGCACTGCCCTTCGATGGCTCCGAGGATTTCCTGCGCGTGCGCTACATCAAGGTCGGACAGGCACCGACGCGCGATGATGGCTGGACCCACAACAAGACGGATCCGCATATCATCATCTCCCGCGTCCGCTGTGGCGCCTATACCACCCGCTGGGGCGGTCATATGGTCCAGGTCGCGGCGGGCGAGGCCTATGTCGCCCCGCCCCACACGCCCCTGGCCATCACCCACCACATCGACCCGCACCTCGGCCGCATGGAACGCAGCTGGATCCACCTCTCGGTAGCGGCCAACGAAGTGCTCGATATCGCCGACCTGATCGAACTGCCGATCCATCTTGATGCCCAGGCGACCGCACCCTTCGGCGAGATCATGGATGAGCTCCTCGGCACCTCAGTCCAGGACCTCGCCGCGCATGCCCGGCGCCGTGAGCTGGCCTACCGTACCCTGCGCCTGCTGGCGGCTAGGTCGCGGCCGCGTCCCGGGGCCGCGGAGCTGCTGTCGCGGCGCAGCGTGCTTGGCACGGTGATCGCCCACCTCCATCAGCGCCTTGCCGAGCCGCATGATGTCAGCGAACTGGCACGCGTCGCTGGCGTCTCGTCGGCGACGCTCCACCGCCATTTCCTCGCCCACACCCGCTGTACGCCACTGCGCTACCTCAAGGGGCTGCGGCTCGACGCCTCCTGCCGCCTGCTCGCCGAGGGCGACCTCCCGCTGAGCGACGTCGCCGCACGAGTCGGCTTCGCCAACCCCTTCCACTTCAGCCGCGAGTTCACCCGCCGCTTCCATGCCAGTCCGGCTGCGTGGCGGGCACTGGCTCGCGATGGCCAGCGCCGGCCCTCGTGAATGGTGGATGCGCCTGACAGCATGGCAGTCAGGCACTGGACGCGTGTCGCCCTCCCCTCAGACGCGTCCGAGACCTTGGCCGAAACTCCAGACCACATCCTGGGTGCGCAGGTGGTCGCGCAGGGCCTCCAGGCGGGTATGCGCATCAATCCGCACCAGGTCGATCTGGGCGATGGAGGCGAAATCCGCGAGATGCTCGCTGGCGAGCGCCTGGGAATAGACGGCGTGGTGGGCACCCCCGGCATACAGCCAGGCCGCACAGGCGGTCTTGAAATCAGGCAGGCAGCGCCAGACCGCACGGGCCACCGGCAGCTGCGGCAGCGGCTGCGGCGGGGGTACGGTGTGGATGTCGGCGACCAGGAGCCGGAAGCGATTGCCCAGGTCGATCAACGATGCATTCACCGCCGCGCCCGCTCGCGCATCGAAGACCAGCCGCGCCGGATCGGCCTTGCCGCCGATGGAGAGCGGAGAGACGCGCAAGCTCGGCCGTCCGGCAGCGATGGATGGGCAGACTTCCAGCATGTGCGCGCCGAGCACCAGTTCACGCCCAGGCTCCAGGTGATAGGTGTAGTCCTCCATCCAGGAGGTCCCTCCGGCCAGGCCACGTGCCATGGTCTTCATCGCCCGCAGCAGGAAGCAGGTCTTCCAGTCGCCTTCCGCGCCGAAGCCATAGCCATCCGCCATCAGTCGCTGGACCGCCAGCCCGGGCACTTGCGCGAGGTGGGCGAGATCCTCGAAATTGGTGGTGAAGCCCTTGAAACGCCCTTCGCTCAGGAAGCGCCGCAGGGCGATCTCGGTGCGTGCCTCCGTATGCAGCGACTGGTGTGCTGGTCGCCCCGGGAGGATGTCGGCGGCGCAGTCATAGGATGCGAGGTATTCCTCGACCAGCGTCTCGGCTTCGGCTGGAGTCACCGCTGCCGCGCGGTCAGCCAACTCACTGCTGCCGTGCGCCATCACCGAGCAGCCGAAGCGCAGCTCCGCCGCCACCTTGTCGCCATCCGTGACCGCCACATGGCGCATATTGTCGCCGAAGCGTACGAAGCGCGCTCCTTGCAGGTCGTGCCAGCCCATGGCAGCACGGACCCAGGCCCCGAGACGATCATGGACCTCGGCATCCTGCCAATGCCCGACCACGACCTTGCGCTCGAGGCGCATGCGGGTGTGGATGAACGCGCCTTCACGATCGCCGTGCGCTGCCTGATGCAGGTTCATGAACGCCATATCGATGCTGCCCCAGGGGAGATCCCGGTACATCTGCGTATGCAGATGGACGAAGGGCTTGCGCAGGCACGACAATCCTCCGATCCACATCTTGGCTGGCGAGAAGGTGTGCATCCACAGCACCAAGCCGATGCAGGTGGCGTCGGCCGAGGCGGCATGGCACAGCGAGCGGATGTCCTCGCCGGTGGTCATCACCGCTTGCGCCACCACCGGCAGTGGGAGCCGCCCTGAGCCATTGAGGCCGGCCGCGATGGCACGCGTGTTCTCGGCGACCTGCTGCAAGGTCTCGGGGCCGTAGAGCTGCTGACTGCCACTGATCAGCCACAGGCTTGGAACGGGTGAGGTCATGCCAGCACTGTGGACAGGACAGGACAGGTGCCAAGTGGCCTCCCACATGCAGTCGCCATCGAGCTGCTGTCCGCTGCCGATGCGCAGTGGCAGGATGGAGGCCATGGCGCGCATGCGGGTCCATCATTGCGCTTGCAGCCGTTATGAGGCTATACTGCCTTGCTCGTCATCGTATGCGATGGCGTTGCTGGAGCGACCATGCCCGATTTCACGCAGCTCCGGAATGGCGATAAGGCTCCGTCCGGTCATGGGATGCGACGCTGGGCGTGGCAGGCTTCGCCCATCGGAACCCGGCGCTCCCAGAGAGGCAGACGGACGGATATGCGTAGGAGGCGGACAGTGCTTACGGCACATGTTCGCTGCGTCGAGCATCCGAAAGCCTGCGCGCTCTCCCAGCCAACGTGGCTGGATGATTGACACCCATGGCCCTCGACATCCTCTTCGTCGATGACGACCTGATCACGCGTGAAGTGGTGTCGCGGCACCTGCGTCTGCGCGGCCACCGAGTCGAGATCGGGGTGAATGGCATCGATGCCCTGGCCCGCACCGGCAAGACGCGCTTCGATGTCGTCATCAGCGACTTCGAGATGCCGGAGATGGGCGGTCTCGACCTGCTGATCCGGCTGCGCCAAGAGCAGCCCCTGGCACGCGTCATCGTCCTTACCGGGCATGTCGAGATCAGCGTGGTGATGTCCTGCCTGCGCGAAGGGGCGTTCAGCTTCCTCGCCAAGCCGCTCGGCGATTGCTCCGAGCTGGACAGGCATGTCGATCAGGCTGGCTGGCTGGTCGATGCCTGGCGCTCCCAGCTCTCCCGCATGCAGCGGCTGGCCAGGGAGGAGCTGTGAACGAACCGTTCATGGAACCGGAACTGCTCGCCGCCTTCTTCGACGAGTCGGCGGAGACCTTGAACCAGGTTGCCGGCCTGTTCGTCGAACTGGAGCAGCGCCCCGCAGACCGTGAGGTGATCGAAGCCATCTTCCGTCCCATCCACTCGCTTAAGGGCAATTCCGCCTTCTTCAACTTCATGGCGATCAAGCGCCTGGCGCACGAGATGGAAACCGTGCTCGACTATGTGCGCAAGGGCAAGCTGGTGGCCGACCAGGCCGTGATATCGACCCTGCTGGCAGGCCTCGATGTCCTGCGCGCCTGCATCGATCGCCTGCGCGCGGGCGATCCGGAGGTCGCTGACGAGAAGGCCTTCGATGCGATGGTCGAACGCCAGCGTGCTGCCGGATCAACAGTGGGCGGCGGCATCACCCAGTCGCTGACGGTGGTCGAATCCTGGCTGACGCGCGGTGCCGCCGGGCTGGATCAGTCGGTCCGTCCGGCGCTTGAGCAGCTGCTGCTGCGCCTGCGCAAGGACCTCGGCCTGTCCTCGACAAACGCCGTGATCCCGCCAAGCGCCCCGACCCCAGAGGTGGGCATCGCCGAGCTGCGCCAGCTGATCGCCCAGGCCTTCACCGAGCCTCCCAGCAGCAACGCGCTCACCCGCATGACCGAACTGATCGCCAGCCTCGGCCGCACCGCCACTGATGAGCGCGGGCGTACCCTCGCCATCGAGCTCAACGACAGCTGGGCCGCTTGCATCGCCACCGCCGGCTTCAACGACATCCTGCGCGATCATCTCGCCAGCCAGCTGGAGATCCTCATCACCCTGCCCGGCTTCGTGGTGACCCCGCTGCACACCGCGACGGTCGAATACCATGCCGCCGAAGCGCCGCCCATGAACGCCCCGCACGATGCCAGTGCGAACCACGACACCACCTCCAAGGAACCCCGCAGCGACGCGTTGCACCGCAACGAGGCCGGCAAGTCGGTGCGCGTCGCCGAATCGCGCATCGACACCTTCCTCCATTATGTCGGCGAGTTGCTGGTGGTCGGGGACATGTATGGGCATCTGCAGACGCGTTCACGCCGCATCGAGGGAGGACAGCAGCTGGCACGAGAATTCCGCCGCGCCAACGACACCTTCGCCCAGCTCTCGAGCAAGCTCCAGCAGGCGATCATGGCCATCCGCAAGGTCCCCATCCGGCCGCAACTGAGCAAAGTCCCCCGCATCGTCCGCGATGTCGCGGTCGCCAAGGGCAAGGAAATCGAGGTGGTGATCAGCGGCGAGGAGATCGAGGTCGACAAGAGCCTGGTCGAGCTGCTCGATGCCCCCCTGACCCATCTGGCTCGCAATGCCGCCGATCACGGCATCGAGACTCCGGAGCGGCGTGAATTGGCTGGCAAGCCCCGCCGCGGCACCGTCACCATCTCGGTCCAGGAGACCGCTGCGTCAATCGTGCTCGCCATCTCCGACGACGGTGGCGGCCTCGATCTGGCGCGCATCCGCTCCAAGGCCGAGGCACTCGGCCTGGTCGCGCCGGGAGTGGAGATGGGGAAGGCCGACATCGTCAACTTCATCTTCGCCTCGGGCTTATCGACCGCGGAGCAGGTCTCGGATGTCTCTGGCCGAGGCGTGGGCATGGACGTGGTCAAGCGCATGATCGATCAGGCCGGCGGCCGGATCGACGTCGAGACCGAGGCTGGACGCGGCTCGCGTTTCCAGCTGCTGCTGCCCAAGGGCGTGACGACCCAGATCATGGTCGGTTTCCTGGTGCGCTCCGGTGGCCAGGTCCTGGTGCTGCCCCTCGATCGCGTGCGCGAGACCTTCAGGCTCCGGCCGGATGAGGTCACCAGCCTGCCTGGAGAATCATCTGGTCGCTTCATCGTCCGCCATGGGATGCCGGTGCCGCTGATCTGCCTGGCCAATGCGTTGGGCCTGGCCAAGGACACCCAGGTGGGAGCCGTAGTCGCCGTCGACGCCCAGCACCGACGCCTAGCATTGGAAGTCGAAGCCGTCCTGGGTGTCCGCAAAGTGGTCCTGCGCTCGCTCAAGGGGCTGCCAGGGTCGGAGGAGCTGTTCTCGGGTGGCGCCCTCCTGGGGGATGGCACTGTGGCGCTCATCCTCAATCCCGACGCCCTCATCGAAGCGCGGCAAGACGTGGCACATGCCCATTGAATCGACCTTCATCCTGCCCGGCGAGATGGCTTACCTGCGCGTGCCGGGCTGCCTGATCACCCTGCTGGGTTCGTGCATAGCGGTGTGCCTGCATGATCGCCATCGCGGCTGGGGCGGCATGAACCACTTCATGGTTCCTGAGCAGTTCGGCAGCCTGCCCGACAGCAAGGTCGCCGGCCCGGCGATCGATGGACTGGTGCGGCTGGCGACGATGGCCGGAAGCACCACCGGTTCACTGTCGGCCAAGCTCTGCGGTGGCGCCTCGGTGATGGTCCATGCGAGCACCTTATCCGTCGGCGATATCGGCGCTCGCAACATCATCGCCGCGCGTGAGCACCTCGCTGCGCTCGGCATCGGCATCCTCGACGAGAGCGTCGGGGGCACCGTCGGCAGGCGCATTGCCATGAACAGCGGCAGCGGGCAGGTCGAGGTGGTATCATTGTCGCATGGTCCGGCGGCCGAGCAGACATGCGTTATGGCGGCGAGCGGATCTCCGAGGAAGACGCGGGTGCTGGTGATCGACGATTCGGCCTTAGTGCGCCAACTCCTACGCGGGGTGATCGCAACGTCTGACGACTTCGAAGTCATCGGCGAGGCCGAGGACCCCTTCGTCGCACGCGAGCGCATCCTCGAACTCGACCCCGATGTGCTGACCCTGGATCTGATCATGCCCAGGATCGATGGACTGACCTTCCTCCGCCGCCTGATGCAGTACAAGCCCATCCCGACAGTGGTGGTCTCGACCATCGCCAAGAACGGCTCCGCCATGTTCGCCAAGGTCAAGGAGGCCGGAGCGGTCGCCGCCATCGACAAGGAGGATCTCACCCTCTTCCGCGGGCCCGAGATGGCCCGCCGAATTCTGCTCCCCGCCTTGCGCCAGGCCGCTCGGGCCATCGTCTCCTCCCGCCAATCTGGACACGGATCATGAGCTCAATCAACCCGTCCCCGGTACGCTCCACCCGCCAGCGATCGAGCGCAGATAAGCATCTCGGCCTGCTCCTGGGCCGCGAACTGCTCGTCGTCCCCATCCTCGCCGTCCAGGAGATAGTCGGCCTGCAGGAGATCACCCCGGTGCCACGCATGCCCGCGCACATCCGCGGGGTGATCAATCTGCGCGGCAAAGTTCTGGCAGTGGTCGACCTGCGCATTCGGCTCGGGGTCGAGCGGGTGCCCGATACCAAGCGCACCTGTATCGTCGTCTCGAACGTCCCTGGACCAGACGGCCCAGTGGCGATGGGCTTGCTGGTGGATCAGGTCACCGAGGTCCTGGAGATTCCCAAGAATGCCATCGATCCGGCTCCCGACCTCGGCGGTACCATCGATCGCCGCCACCTTTCCGGCATCGCACGCATCGGCCAGAAGGTCGCACTGGTCCTCGATCTGGCGCATCTGCTCTCCCCACCTGTCGCCCAGGACGCTCCGTTGGCCTGACTTCGACCTCCGCTCGCAAGGAACCAGTCATGGTCATCCGGATCCGCACCCGTATCGCCGTCCTCGGCATCATCTCCGCTGCCGTCGTGGCGTTGCTCGCCGGATCCGTCTGGTGTGCATTCCAACGCATAACGGTCCTCAGCCCGCTCGCTCTGGAGCATCAGGCTGACCTCCGGCTCGTCACTGCGCTGGCGCCGCAGCCGGCTCTGACCAGCGAGATCTGCCTGCTGGCGCACCAATACCGCGATGCCACCCCGGATCAGCGTCGGCTGTTACAGGACAGGAGCATCACCATGCTGGCGGAGTTCAAGGCCAGCTGGGATCGCATGATCGAGGCCGCACCGAACCATGACCAGCGCGACCAGCGCAGCCTGGCTCTCGACAAGGGCGGTGAGGTCTTCTCCCTGGTGGCCGCGTACCTGGCCACCATTGATGCCGCCCCAGCCAATGCCGCTCCTGTCCCGGCTCCTGGGACCGCACCCACCCTGGCACCGGCTGCCAGCGCATTGCAGGCGATCGACCAGGCAGTCGCCGACGAGCGAGCCTTGATCGATCAGGTGGGCGCAACCACCAACGCACTATTAACCCTGCGTGAGAGCCAGATGCGGAGCCAGGTCGAGGAGACCGGGAGTTCCCTGCTGACCGAGTCGCTGATCTGCATCGGGATCATCGTTGCGAGCAACTGGCTGGTCGGCAGCTCCATCGTCCGCCATATCGGTCGCGCAGCTGGACGCCTGCGCAGTGGTACTGATCAGGTCGCCACAGCGGCAGTCGAAGTCAGCGCGGGAGCCCAGCGCATCGCCCAGGGGGCGAGCGAGCAGGCGGCAAGCCTGGAACAGACCACCGCCGCCTTGGAAGAATTGTCCTCCAGCTGCAGCCAGAACGCCGCCAACGCCCGCCAGGCCAACGTCCTGGCCACCGAGGCAAGCAAGACCTCGCAGAGCGGCGAGCGCACCGCTCGCAAGGCCGCTGCCGACGCCGCCGCCAAACTCAAGGAGCTGGGGGAGGCGATCACTGCAATTCGCACCTCCTATGACAAAACCACCCAGGTGGTCGCCTCCATCGATGATATCGCCATCCAGATCAACCTGCTGGCGCTCAACGCCGCCGTCGAGGCCGCCCGCGCCGGTGAGGCTGGCCTAGGCTTTGCGGTGGTGGCCGACGAGGTGCGCAATCTCGCCGCCCGCTCGACTGAGGAAGCCAAGAGCACGGCTGCGCTGATCAAGGAGGCGCGGGCGAATACCGAACGTGTTCAGACCGTCAGCGCCTCGGTTCAGGAGCATCTCGTCCATGCCCTCGACCGCGAGGTGGTCGGCAGTTTCCAGCAGATGGTCGGTGTCGTGCTCAAGGTCTCGCGGCTGGCTGGTGAGGTCGCCAATGCCAGCGATGAACAGGCCAAAGGCATTTTCCAGATCAATCAGGCAGTGGCGAAGATGGACAAAGTGACGCAGGAGAATGCCGCCGGCGCGGAGGAGGCGGCGGCGTCCAGCGAAGAGATGCAATCCCATGCGCAGGAACTGACCCTCGTCGTCACTGCTCTCCAGGCGCTCCTCTCGGGCGGTCAATCTGCCCTGGAGGCCGCTCCCTCTGTGCTGCGGAAACCACTGGCGGTGAGCGTGGCCGAGACGACGCGCCCGAACCACAGCGCTCCAGCATCGCCATCGCCAATCCTCGCACTGCCACCATGCCAGCGGACGGTGACGCCCTCGCGCAACGGCCATGCAATCACGCAGGCGGAACGCCAGCTCAAACCCTCCCAAGTGATACCCCTCACCGACGAGGAAGCCGCCGACCACCAGGGCGATTTCAGCAGGTTCTGATATCCCATGACTATCCAGGAGATGATCGACCCCGCTGATTACCGTTCGCTCAGCGAGCTGGTGTATGACCGCATCGGGATCGCCCTGGGTCCATCCCGGCAGTCGATGGTCTCGAGTCGCATCGCCAAGCGCCTGCGTGCCACCCAGACCACCACGGTGCGCGCCTATCTTGACCTGGTCAAGGCCGATAAGCAGGGGGAGGAGTTGATGCATCTGCTCGATGCCATCACCACCAATACCACCAGCTTCTTCCGCGAGCCAGCTGCCTTCGCCGCCCTTGACGAGGATGTCCGAGCACGCCTGTCCTCAGGCCAGCGACAGTTCCGCATCTGGTCGGCGGCTGCCTCCACCGGTATGGAAGCCTATACCATCGCCATGCTGCTGGCCGAGAATGGCGCCACCGCCCGCGACTGCGCCATCCTTGCCACCGACATCAGCACGCGTGCACTGGCTGCCTGCCGGGCCGGAACGTACACCGCGGAGGCGCTCGCCCCGGTACCCCCGAAGATGCTCGCGCGCTGGTTCGCACGCGAAGGCGATGGCATGCGCATCCATGCATCGCTGCGCGCGCTGGTCACGGCAAACCGCCTCAACCTCGTCAAGCCGCCCTATCCGATGCGCGGTCCGTTCGATGCCATCTTCTGCCGCAATGTCATGATCTATTTCGACCTGCCCGTTCGGCAGCGCCTGGTCAGCGCCTGCCTCGCGCTGCTGCGACCCGGCGGCCTGTTCCTGATCGGTGCGGCCGAAAGCCTCTATGGCCTTGATCATCCGCTGAGCACCGTGCGGCCATCGGTGTATCGCCGATGATCCGTGTCCTGGTGGTCGACGATTCGGCGGTGATCCGCCAGGTCCTGACCGCCGAGCTGTCGCGCCATCCCGGCATCATCGTGATCGGAAGCGCACCCGATCCGTTCGCCGCCCGCGATATCCTGGTGCGGGAATCCCCTGACGTCATGACCCTCGACATCGAAATGCCTCGCATGGATGGCGTCACCTTCCTGCGCAAGATCATGGCCGTACGCCCGATACCAACCGTAGTAGTGAGTTCGTTGGCACCAGCCGGAAGCGAGCAGGCGATAGCCGCGCTGGCTGCCGGTGCCGTCGAAGTGCTGTGCAAGCCGGATTCGAGCTATGAACTCCACCGCATGGCGGTCGATCTGTGCGCCGCCGTCGAACGCGCCGCCCGTTCCCGGGTGGAGGTCCGCACCGGTGTGCCGGTTGCGCGCCTGAGCCCGACTCGCAGCACCAGCCAGGTGGTGGCGATCGGCGCATCGACCGGTGGCGTGGCGGCGTTGGAGACGGTTCTCACCGCCATGCCCCAGAACGCCCCGGGCATGGTCATCGTCCAGCATATGCCCGCTGGATTCACCCGCGTGTTCGCCGAGCGGCTTGCCGGACTCTGCGCGATGGATGTGGGCGAAGCGGAGGACGGCGACGCTGTCGCAGTGGGGCGCGTGCTGATCGCACCGGGCGACCGCCATATGGAAATCGTACCAGCAGCAACCGGCTACCGCATCCAGCTGTCCGACGGTCCACGGGTCGGCCAGCATAAGCCGGCCATCGATGTGCTCTTCCGCTCGGTCGCACGGGTCGTCGGCAGCAAGGCCATCGGTGTCATGCTCACCGGCATGGGCCGGGATGGTGCCGAGGCGATGAAGCTCATGCATGACGCTGGCGCTATGACCATCGCCCAGGATGAGGCCAGCTGCGTGGTTTACGGTATGCCACGGGAAGCGGTGGCGGCCGGTGCCGTCGATGAGATCCTGCCGCTCGACCGCATCGCCGCCCGCGTGCTCGCCATCGCCGAGCAGCGCGGCACCCCTTCGGCCCGCTACGCCAGCGTCCGTACGCGTACCCCCCTGCGCGTCGAGGTCCTGCCGCCGGAATCACACCGCTCGCCCCTCGTCGATCCCGATACCACCAGGAATCTGCGCGACCTGGGGCGCGACGGCGCCTCAGCCATCGACTTGTTCCTCGGCTCGCTGCCCGATCAGCTGGCACGGCTGGCCACCGCGGGCGGAGACGTGCAGATGCTGCGCTCGATTGCGCATGCTCTGAAAGGAGCAGCAAGCACGGTCGGGGCCTTGGCCCTCTCATGCGAGCTCGATCGCCTCGAACGCCTGGCACGCAGCGGGAACGGGGCCGAAGCCCAGCGGCTGCTCCCCACGGTGCGGTCCACCGCGGATGCCACCTGCGCGGCGCTGCGCTCCACCTGGCGGTCGACCCCCTGAGCCTCTGGCCGGTGCATGTGCAGGCACCGGTGCAATCATCTAAAGAAAGATACATTACGATCCCTTTAGATATTGTTTTATGCACTTACATGCCGACGTGACCACGGACCATCGGGGCTTCCACCAGGCCTCACTGCAGTCGCCATTTGTGTGGTATAGTGACGTGGATCGTCATGTCGACCCGGCGACTCGCGCAAAGGAAGGCCATGAATCTATCTGTCCGCACCAAGGTCCTCACCGTCGCCATCGCCGGCGTCGCACTGCTGGCGGCACTGGGCGTGCTCGGGCTCACGCAAGTCGAGCAGGCAGCTGAGCGCAGCAGCCGCACCAATCTCTATGCCACCGCCATGGGCCAGGTGATGCAGGTGGCCATGATGCATGATGCGCTGCATGCGGATGTACTTCAGGGACAGCTCGGCGACCACAATGACCTGCCTAAACTGAAGATCGAATCGCAGCGCCACTCCGAGACCATGATTGGCGACATTGAAAAGCTCATGACCCTCGACGTCGATCCGGATACCCATGCAGCGCTGGCGGCGGCAGAGAAGCCGGTCAAGGAGTATGCCCAGTTCGCCACCCACATGGTCGAGCTGGCGGTGGTGAAGTTCGAAGAGGCGGAGCAGCGCATGCCGGCGCTCAATAAGATGTTCAGCGATCTGAATCCGCTGCTGACCAAGCCGCGCGAGATCATCGAGCAGCGCTGCGCGGCCATCTACCTCGATAACAGCACTGCCGTCCAGCATTTTCACCGGCTGCTGCTGGTCGCGACCCCGCTCTCAGCGCTGGCGCTGATCATCTGGGCCGTGCTGATCGCCTGGCTGATTCCGCGTCCCTTCCTCCCCGTTATTGCCGCCCTGCGTGAAGCGGCACAGGGAACGCATAGTGCCAGCGATGGCCTTGAGCATATCGCCTCCGAGCTCTCCAACGGCTCCGCCAGCCAGGCCGCGAGCGTCGAGCAGACCAGCGCCAGCATGACCGAGATCGCAACCATGAGCCGCAGCAACTCAGAGCATGTGCAGCAGGCCGGCAAGCTCAGCGAAGAGGCCAGCAGCGAAGCGGCCGCCGGCGAGGCGGCATCCCGCAGCACGGCTGCCGAGATGTCGCAACATCTCAGCGATCTCGATGCCGCCATCCGCGAGATCAACCAATCGACCAATGAACTCGGCGCGATCGTCGAAACCATCGATGATATCGCCTTCCAGACCAATCTGCTGGCGCTGAATGCGGCGGTTGAGGCGGCTCGCGCCGGCGAGAACGGCGCCGGATTCGCCTTGGTCGCAGACGAGGTGCGCGCACTCGCCCAGCGCAGTGCGGAGGAGGTCAGGCGCACCTCCCAGCTGATGACCTCCTCGCGCGCCAGTGCCGAGCGCATCCACAAGTCCGCATCCCAGCTCAAGGACCACCTCAGCCGCAGCGTTGGTTCGGAACTGATCTCCCGCTTCGCCGCCCTGGCCAAGACCGCTAACGGGGTCAGCGCGCTGATGCGCGACATCGCCTCCGCCAGCCGTGAAGAAGCCGATGGCCTGGACCAGATCACCAAGGCGATCGGCGCCATCGATGGCGTCACCCAGAACAATGCCGCCAATGCTCAACGTTCGCTTGAGGCCAGTACTCAGCTCACCCTGCAGGCAGCCGAGGTGCGGACTGCGGTCTCGATCCTCGACGGCCTCATCAATGGCGCTTCATCCGCACCTGGCTTGCGGTCGGGACCAGCCACGGTCGCAAGGCCAGCACTCACCGCCTGACCGGATCGGGTGGCGCAGCGGCGCCGTGCCCCGGGTCGATGCCGGGGCCAGCCCCCTATCTGCATAACCCCTGCCTGTACACCTTCCTCGCGGCGGGACGCCAGAGACACCGACGGGCATGGTGCCCATAGCCGACCCCATCAAAGGTGATTGCGCCACTGCAGGCCCACAAATTGTGGTAGACTTGGTCTCACCGGTCATGGTGGCGGAGGACCGTCGTTTCATGCTCGTCTCGCATCGCACGCTCAGACGCTGTGCCTGTACCGCTTCCGTACTGGGCCTCACGGCACTGCTGACCGGGTGCGGCGAGCGGGATGCCGCTGCCACGGCATCCTCATCCCCGGCACCCCCCACGGTCACCGCTGTCGCAGTGCCCCACGTCGATCCATTGGCCGGCCATGTGCTTCTGGATTGGCCAGCGGTCGCCGATGCGGTGATCGCCGGCAATCCCTCCATCGCCGCGAGCCGTGCCATGCTCGATGCCGCTCTCGCCTATCATCGCCTGACCGGTACCGGCAGTTCGCAAGCGGGCGTCTACGCGGCGCGGGCTCATCGTGCCGAGAGCGAGCGAGCGCAACTGCTCGCAGCGCGCGACCACTTTGCCAATTATTGGCTCACACAACGAACGCTCGCCATCGACCAGGCAGCGCGTGCCCTGATAAGCAGCCTAGTGGACACTACCACTGCAGCGGCTAGCAATGGCGGCGATGTGCGGGCGGTGATCGACGCCCAGGTGATGCTCGACGAACTTGATCGCGATGTCCTCGCGGCTGAGCGGGAGCAGCATGTGCATGCCCTGGCCCTGAACACCCTGCTTGGACGCGCCTGTGGCGATCCCGTACCGCCCGCCCGTGATCCGCTGCCGGATGACGCGCCGTTGCCGTCTCCAAGCGCCATCAGTGTCTGGGCCAACGAAGCGCCGATGGTACAGATCGCCCGCGCCCATCGCCTCGAGGCCGAGGCCAATCTCACCCTCGCCGAGCGCAGCTTCTATCCCCAGGATATGGGGATGGTTCCGGGCGAGGAGATGTCCGGCTTCCCACCACGGGAGATCCCGCCAGAAAACAGGGCGGCTGTGATCGCGCAATGGCGTGCCCTGGCGGCGGAGCGCAGCGAGGAGCAGCGAGCCGCCGAGCTCAGCAGCCAGCGGGAGGTGCTTGCTGCATGGGTCCATATCGATGAGTGCGCCAGCACCCTGACATTGCTCGGACATCAGGGTAAGGCCCTGCATCGCATGGCCGACCTCGCCCGCAGCGGCTTCGCTAGTGGCTCAACACCGCTGAGCAACGTCGTACTGGCTCAGCGCGCGCTGCTCGCTCTCGAGCAGCGCGAAGCCTCCACCCAGCGTGATGCCTTTGTCTGGCGTGGCTGGTTGATCATTACCCCGAATGTTCAGCGAGGCCCGTAATGCGATTCCTGTCCTACATGGTCCTGGTGCTGGTGCTGTGCTGCACCGCCCTTGGCGTGCACCGCCTGCTGACTCCGGCTGCTGCTCCGGCGACCATATCGGACGCAGATCCCTCCTCGGCACGCTTCGTCTGCCCCATGCATCCCAGCATCCATGCCCAGTCGGCAGGCATCTGCCCTATCTGCGGCATGCCCCTCAGCCCCATCGGCACCTCGAGTAAGGGGCTGGTGTATATCGACGACAAACGACGGCAGACGATCGGCGTGTGCACGCAGGCTGTGGAGCGTGGAGCGCGGACGCTGATGATCCGCGCCCCCGCTCTCATCACCTATGATGAGACCCGCCGCACCACCATCGCCCCCCGTTTCGGCGGATGGGTCAAGTCGGTCTATGGCAATGTCCCGGGTTCGACGGTGCATGCCGGCGATGCGCTGTTCTCGATCTACAGTCCGGAATTGGTCGCCGCCCAGACTGACTACCTCAGCGCTTGGAGCGCACGGTCAGGCGCTGGTGCTGACATCGGCAGCGCCGATTCGCTGATCGCGCTCTCTCGTACCAAGCTGATGCGCCTGGGCATGCCCGAAGATCAGCTCGCCGCCTTCGAGCAGCATCCACAGCTGATCGACCAGCTGATCATCCGTGCGCCGGCGGACGGCACCATCATCGAGCGCACGGTGGTGCCCGGAGCACGCATCGAAAGCGGTGGCGTGGCGATGCAGCTGGCCGACCTGTCGACGGTCTGGCTCGAAGCCTCGGTCTACGCCCAGGACCTCACCCTACTGGCGCCCGGTCAGCTGCTCTCAGTGCGAGCGGGAGATGATCCGTCCCTGGTGCTCGAGGCACCGATCACCACCGTGCTCCCGGAATTCGACCCGGCGACTCGTAGCGGACACATCCGGGCGCAACTGCCCAATCCACAGGGCCGGCTCCGCATCGGGATGCTCATGGAATGCACGGTCAGCGTCCCCCTCGGTCAGGTGCTCACCGTCCCCGATGGTGCAGTCATCTACGCTGGCGAGAAGCGCATCGCCTTCGTTGCCATCGGTGGCGGCCACTACCGGCCGACTCGCGTCACCGTGGGCCGCCGGGGCGATGACTGGATCGAGGTCACCGAGGGTCTCCAGGCGGGCGATCAGGTGGTGTCCAAAGGGGTATTCCTGCTCGCCTCGGAAAGCCGCCTCGCTTCGGGGCTAGAGCAGTGGTGAGTGCTCCCCGGGACGTGACATCCGGGATCATCGGCCCGCTGATCGCCTGGTGCGCACGCCATCCAGCATTCGTCATCGCGTGCGCCCTCGGCTTGGCCGCGGTCGGGATCCAGCAGGCGCGGCACCTGCCGCTCGACGCCCTTCCCGAACTTGCCGATACCCAGGTGCTGATTGCCACCACCTGGAACGGGCACAGCCCCGATCTCATCGAGGACCAGGTCACCACCCCGCTGTGCGCGGCGTTGGTCTCCGCGCCCCAGGTGATCCGGGTGCGCGGTCAGAGCTTTCCCGATCAGTCGCTGATCACCGTGGTGTTCGCCGAGGGCACCGACCCCTACTGGGCGCGCAGCCGGGTGGTGGAAGGACTGACCGGGATTGCCGCCCGCCTGCCTGCCGGCGTCACCCCGACCCTCGGCCCTGATGCCACCAGCGCCGGGTGGGTGTTCCAATATGCCCTGATCGATCGCAGCGGCCGGCATGACCTCAGCGACCTCAGCGCACTCCAGGAGTTCACCCTGCGCTATGCCCTCGGTTCGGTACCGGGGGTGGCCGAGGTCGCCACCATCGGCGGGGCTTTGAGGCAGTACCAGGTGATCGTCGATCCGCTGCGGCTGGCCGAGTACCATCTGCCGCTGTCCCTGGTCGCGGGCGCGGTGCGGCATGGCAACGACGATGTCGGCGGCCGCGTCATCGAGACCGCTGGACACGAGCAGATCATCCGCGGACGAGGCCGGATCACCACCGCCGCTGATCTTGAGCGCATCCCCCTCGCGATCGGCAGCGGCGGGGTGCCCGTGCTGGTCAAGGACGTCGCCAGGGTGGTCGTCGGCCGCGATGACAGCCGAAGCATAGCCGAGCTCGATGGCGATGGCGAGGTGGTGGGCGGGGTGGTGGTGATGCGCTATGGCCAGAATGCCCTCTCGGTGATCGCAGGCATCAAACAGCGCCTGGCCGAGCTGCGCGCGACGCTGCCAACCGGCGTCGTGGTGGTTACCACCTACGATCGCACGCCGCTGATCATCGGGGCACTGGACTCGATGCGGCGGGTGCTGATCGAAGAGATGACGATGGTGGCGCTGGTGATCCTGCTCTTCGTACTCCACCTCCGATCAGCACTGATCCCGCTCTTGGCGATGCCGATCGCCCTGCTTGCCGCCATCATCCCCATGCACATGCAGGGTCTCGGTGCAAACATCCTGTCGCTCTCAGGCATCGCGATGGCGGTCGGGGTGATGGTAGACGCCTCGATCATCATGATCGACAATGTCCATTACCGCGTCGCGAGATCCGCGAACGGGAGCGATCGCACCGCGCTGGTGATCGCGGCCCTGCAGGAAGTCGGGCCGACGATCGTCTTCGCGTTGCTGGTGATCGCGGTGTCGTTCCTGCCGGTCTTCACCCTCGAAGGCATGGAGGGACGGCTGTTCCGCCCGCTGGCCTGGACCAAGACCTCGTGCATGGCCTGGTCGGCGATCCTGGCGGTGACCCTGATTCCGGCCTTGACCGTCCTGCTGCTGCGTGGTCGCCTGCGGGGCGAGGGCGACAATCCGATCATGCATCTGCTTACCTGGATTTATCTACCGGTGGCGCGCCTGGCGGTGCGCCGGCCGAAGCAGGTGATCGCCGGGGCACTCCTGGCGCTCGCCGCGTCGCTGCCGGTGATCTCCGTGCTGGAGTGCGAATTCATGCCGCCACTCAACGAAGGCACCATCCTCTACATGCCAGCCAGCCCCCCGGGTATCTCGCCCACTGCTGCCTTGGGCATCCTGCAGCGCATGGACCATGAGCTGCGCAGCTTCCCCGAGGTGGCCTCGGTCTTCGGCAAGATGGGTTCGGCCTCGACCGCCACCGATCCCGCACCGCTGAACATGGCGGAGACGGTGGTGATGCTCAAGCCGCGCTCGCTCTGGCGCCCCGGTCTGACCTGGGATGGTCTCCTGGCCGAGATGGACGCCAAGCTGCGCTACCCTGGCATGCCCAATCTGTGGTGGATGCCGATCCAGACCCGTACCGAGATGCTCACCACCGGCATCCGCAGCCCCCTGGGCATCGCCCTGCACGGTGGCAACGCCAAGGGGCTGGAAGCCTCCGCGATCGCCATCGAGCAGGCGCTGTCGAGCGATCCGCGCACCTCCCCCTACACCCGCAGTGTGGTGGCAGAGCGGCATAACGGCGGGTTCTTCTGCGAGATCGCCATCAAACGCGCGGTGGCATCCCGCTATGGGCTCAACACCGATGATCTCAACCTGGTGATCGAAAGCGCCATCGGCGGTGCCGCGCTGGGCGAGGTCATCAACGGCCGTGAACGCTTCCCCATCGCCCTGCGCTACGAACGCACCTTCCGCGAAGACCCGCAGGCGTTGGCGCGCCTGCCGGTGATCGCCCCGAATGGTGCCCAGGTGCCGCTCGGAGAGGTCGCTGACATCAGCTTCACCACCGGCAGCATCGAGATCGCCAGCGACGGCTGCGAACCGCTGGCCCTGGTCGATGCCGACGTCCAGGGCATCGGCATTCCGGACTACGTCGACCTCGCCAGGCGGGTGGTGGCCGACGCCGTTGTCCTCGGGAGCGGTGTTCACATTGAATGGGTGGGGCAGTATCGGTATTTCCTCCGCGCCTTGACCAGGCTGGAGGTGATCATCCCCATCACCGTGGCCATCATCGTCCTGCTGCTCTACCTGAACACCGGTTCGCTGGTGCAGACGGCCATGGTGCTGTTCGCCATCCCGTTCTCGCTGATCGGCGCCTTTTGGCTGCTCTGGCTGCTGCACATGAAGCTGAGTGTTGCCGTCGCCGTCGGTCTGATCGCCTTGGCCGGCATCGATGCCGAGACCGGGGTGGTAATGCTGCTCTATCTCCAGCTCTCGTGGCGACAGGCCCAGGCCGAGGGCCGGTTGGTACAGCCCTCAGGACGCGACGAGGCCATCCTGGAAGGCGCCGCGCGGCGCCTGCGTCCGAAAGCGATGACCGCCCTATGCCTGATCGGCGGCCTCCTCCCGGCGATGTGGGGTGACGACAGCGGGGGCGAGGTGATGAAGCGCATCGCCGCGCCGATGCTTGGCGGCATCATCACCTCGGTAATCGGTGAATTGACGGTCTATCCGGCCCTGTTCACCCTCTGGATGTCGCGCCAGCAACCGTCCCTGGGAGTCAAGTGAAGCGCACAGCCGCGCCCTCATTCGCAGAACAGTGCTCAAGAAATCGGCAAGACTCCACCCACGCTCCGGTCTGGGCATGGCGTGCTGTTATTGCGGTCAGCGCCGGCGGTTCGCATCTCGTGATCCTGAGGTCATGGCCGTGAAAGGTATTTGACAGGATCGATTTTATGAGGTTATAGTTACCATCATCGTTCCCGGGAGCGACCCATGCACCATTCTCTCATCACCCCCTGGCGGATCGGCCTGATCGGCGGCGTCCTCGCCCTGCTGGTGCCGTCACTCGCCACTGCCGAGGATGCGCCTGCTCCGGGGGATGACGTCGGCAAGCTCAAGGCGGACCTCGCCGAACTGAAGGAGCGCGTCGACGACCTCACCGCTGCCGTCGATGCCAAGGCGAGCAATGCCGACTCGACCCTGGTCATCCGGGGCTTCGGCGACATCAAGTTTGTTGGATCATCGATCACTCCGACCACAAGCCCTGGGCAAGCGCCGCGGTATACCGCCGACAGCTTCTCGGAGGATGCGTTCGACATCTTCATGAACGCCCGACTGGGCCAGAACATCACTTTCCTGTCCGAGACCGCTTTCGAGTCCAATAACAGCAACCAACTCGGAGTGGACGTCGAACGGCTGCTGATCAAGTACGATTTCGGCGACGATCTCAACATCCAAGTCGGCCGCTTCCATACATCCATCGGCTACTGGAACGACACGTACCACCATGGCGAGTGGCTGAATACCGCGATTTCCAAGCCGTTCGCGGTCAATTTCGAGGACAGCGGCGGCATCATACCAGCCCATCTAGTCGGCATAAGCTTCGCCGGATTGCGCAACTTCGGCGACTTCGAGGTCGACTGGTCCTTCCAATTCGGCAATGGTCGCGGTCCGACCTCCGATCCACCGGAGATCTACTACGGCAGCCAGGTGCCCAAGGCGACCAATTTCAATCTCGGGGTGCGTCCGCAGGCGATACCCGGGCTCAAGATCGGCGTGAGCGCCTACTTCGACCATATCAGCCCGGAAGAAGGCACCGATCCCAACTATATCGCCGGCACCACGCCACTGCACGGGGGCCTGCATGAGACCATCGTCAATGCGTATGGCGTCTACAAGCACGGTCCGATCGAGACCTTTGCCGAGATCTACCAGTTCACCCACGAACGCACCGACAACCTGTATGGCAATGAAGAGGGCATGAAGGACAAGGACTTCGCCTACTACTGGCAGTTCGGCTACAAGATCGGCCACTGGACACCGTTCTTCCGTTACGACGTGCTGCAGATCTCGCAGGATAACAACTACTTCCCGACTTATCGCGATAGCGCCCGCACCTATTCGGTCGGCGTCCGCTGGGATGTGAGCTCGTACAATGCCATCAAGCTGCAGTTCAACCACATCCGGCATTCGAGCTACCTGCCAGGACCCAATACCCTGCCTACCAACATCGAGAACAGCCTGGTCTCCGGCAATGCGATCGAGAATACCATCTCCGTCCAGACCTCCTTCGCATTCTGATCATGGAGTTCCCCATGGAGACGAAGACCATGCGCACCCGTGCCCGTAAGATCATCCACGTCAGCATGACCGCGCTCGCGGTGTGCATCGCGCCTCTTGGCGCCGCCGACTATGCCGTGGTCGTCAATGCCGCGTCACCCGTCACCGATCTGAGCCAGAATGCGCTCATCCAGATCCTCAAGGCCGAGAAGCAGAGCTGGGATGGCGGCGACAAGGTCTTCCTGATAATGCCCAAGGAGGGCTCGAAAGAAGAGGATATCCTGTGCAGCAAGGTCTATAGCACCGATTCGGATGGGCTGAAGAAATACTGGACTTCGCAGGTATTCCAGAATCACATGAACAGCGCGCCTAAGAACGCCACCAACCGCGTAGCGCTCAAACTGGTCGAGGAGAAGCCGAACGCCGTCGCCATCATCAATGCCAAGGATGTCACCCCGGCAGTCAAGATCATCACCATCGACGGCAAGAAGCCGGGAGATGCCGGATACCTGCTCAAGGAGTGAGCGGCCCGGTCCGCCTATGAGACATGCGCACGACTTTCAGACGCATCGCCGCACTTGCCACCAGCGCGCTGGTGGCATTCGACCTGGTCTGCGACCGGATATTCATCATCCGCTTCCGCAGCCTGCGCACCAAGCTGGTGGTGCTGTTCCTCGCTCTAGGCCTGCTCCCGCTGTTGATCATGGGATTGCTGGCCGACCGCCATAATCGTGAGCAGCTCCTCATCGGTGCAGGTTCGCAGCTCGAATCGCGCGCCCAGGACGCCATGGCCGCTATCGATCGCGAGCTCGCCAGCGCCTATGGCCAGGTGCTGGCCAGCGCAGCGATCCCCACCATCCAGGGCGACGCAGCGCCGCTGACGGCGCTGTTGGACCGCCAAGTCAAGTCCCTCGGCACCTTCGACCTGCTGGTGGTTGCCGACAAGGCGGGGACCGTTCTCGCCGTCAATACCGCGGACTATCGCGGAAAGCCCCTGAAGAGCGGGGCGCTCATCGGCACCAGCGTCAAGGATCAGCCATGGTTCAGCGAGGCTGCCACTGGCAAGATCGAGGACGATGCTTGCTTCTGCGGCGATGCCAAACTCGATGCGCTGGTCGCCGCTTCCAGCGGCGGCAATGGCCTGAGCGTGATCTTCTCGGCTCGGGTGTGCGACAGCGATGGCGCATTGGTACGCGTCCTGGCCGGGTGGATCTCGCTCAAGCGCACCGTCTCAGCGATCATCTCCGATACCCGTTCGACCATCGAGATGCCCTCGGATTTCCAGGTCATCAACAAGGATGGGCTGGTCATCGATGCCTACGACCCCGAGATGATCTTCCATGCCAATCTCGCCCGCAATGGCCTCAAGGCCGCGATTGCGGCGATCAAGGGCGCCAGTGGCAGCGATCAGGAGGCCAATGAACGCGGCATCTCGCAGGTGGTCGGCTATGCCACCTCGACTGGATCGGGGAATTTCCCGGGTTTCAACTGGGCGGTGCTGGCGCGGGTCGAGGCGCAGATGATGCTGAAGAGCGCGCATGAGCTGCGGACCTTCATGATCACCCTCGAGATCATTGCCGGCGTCATGCTGCTGATCGCCACCCTGTTGATATCGCGCTCCATCGTGCGGCCACTGCACCAGACCATGGCGATGGTCACCCGGATCTCGACAGGTGATCTCACCGCACATCTGACCATCACCGGCCGGGATGAGATCGCCAAACTCAATGACGCTTGCAATCAGCTGGTCGACAGCCTGCGCACCACCATGACGTCATTCGGCGCGAATGCCGCCCAGCTGGCCGCTGCGGCGAGCCAGCTCATGGCGCTGAGCAACCGCATGGGCGGGGACGCCGAGCAGACCAGCACCCGCTCGGAATCGGTCTCGACCGCCTCGGCGGCAATCTCCAGCCACGTGCAGAATGCTGCCCAGCAAGTCGATGCCCTGAATTCCAGCATCAAGGACATCGCGCGCAACGCCATGGATGCCGCCCAGGTGGCCATCGATGCGGTGAATATCACCAAAATCACCAATGACACGGTCGCCAAGCTGGTGGTCGCCAGCAATGAGATCGGCACCGTGGTCAAGCTGGTCAGCGAGATCGCCGACCAGACCAACCTCCTGGCGCTCAACGCCCATATCGAGGCTGCTCGGGCAGGAGCCGCTGGCGTGGGATTCGCCGTGGTCGCCAATGAGGTCAAATCGTTGGCGAAGGGCTCCGGTGAGGCCGCACAGGAGATCGACCAGCGCGTGCAGGAGCTGCAATCCAACAGCCGGGATGCCATCGCCGCGATCACCCGCATCGCCGGGGTGATATCCCGCATCAACGATCTGCAGCAGAACATCGCCGCCGCAGTCGAGCAGCAGTCGCATATCGCCACCGATGTCGCCGGTAATGTCAGCACCGCTTCCTCCGGCAGCGCCGACATCGCCAAGACCATCATCGGCGTCGCGCTCGCAGCGAAGAATACAACCCAGAGCGCAGGCGAGACCCAGTCGACGGCCAGCAGCCTGCTGCGCATGTCACGCGATCTGCAGGAGCAGGTCGAGCATTTCCGCCTGAAATAGGCTCCCGCTGGCCGTGCCGATGCGAACACTGGCCGGAGCACCGGCATCCGCCAAGAAATGGACGCTCAACTCACCGCTGACCGTCGGTGCGCACCTGGCCCAGCTGCATGCTCGACGCTGGACCACCCACGACGCTGGTGGCCGAGGTGCGATAGGCGCGGACGTAATCAACCTGCAGTACCTGCGGGAATTGGCCGGAGACGGGCGTACCGGCCCAGCCGCCATCGGTCCCGACATCCAGCACCAGGCACAGATAGCCGGCGGAGGTCATGCGTGGCGTCGTCGGCTTCGAGAGCAGATGGACGCCATCGCGCCACACCTCCACCACTCCAGGCCGCTTGTCGAAGCCGAAGACATGGAAGTCGTCGTCGTTGCGCCCGGTGGCAATCACGCTCTCATCGCCGCTGTTCTTGGCGTGCGGCTCAGCCCGCTCATGCGTGGTCACATGCAGCCGATCGATCCCGCTGCCGAGGATCTCGAGGAAGTCCATCTCCCATTTGGTGTACTGCGCTGACGGACGGTTGAAGTAGTCATCTGCCGGGTACATGAAGAAGGCCGTCCAGCACCCGGGTGCCGCAGGGCACTTGAGGCGCACCTCGACATAGCCATAGTCGATCCAGAAACTGTCGATGGTCGACAACAGGCCGGTGACGTAGTGCAGGTTGGCGAATCCCGGGATCGGCTGCGGATGATGCGTCGCGGTGATCGACAGCACCCCCTTATCGACCGAGAAGGCGTCATAGCACACCGTGCTGGAACTCCACACCGTACGGGTGGAGGTGTCGGCATAGTAGCCCTGCCCCCCACCCTGACGATGGTAGCCGGAGCCGAACCACAGGGAGGTACGCCAGTGCGCGATCCGATCCTGGTCATCATGGCCATCGGGAGCTGCATCCGGCGGGGCATCGAACTCGTCGGCGAAGACGCGATAGGCCGCCAGCGAGAGCGGCGCCTGCGGATTGTCCAGCAGCGCTGGCGTCGCCGGCTCCGCTGCCGGAGCTTGCCCAGCTCTGTCTGCTGCGTCAGCGCAGGAAATCGACACGGCGAGAAGCGACAGGCGCAGTGGATGCATCATCATGGCATTCTCGGTGAACGGGTGAACTGGTCCGCATCATGCAACCCGGAAGCCGTCAGCCATTGGACCGCGTGCTACCGACCTGTGATTTTCTCTCGCCGCGGCGGCGGTCGCGTGCCGCTCCAGCCCGATGACGGCGGTTCCTCGCCGGTATAGCGGCTGTCGGGGCGGGCCCGCCATGCACGCGGTGACATGCCTTTGGCGCGGCGGAAGCGATTGCTGAAATAGAAGGGGTCGTCATACCCGCAGGCGGTCGCGACCGAGGCGATGCTCTCGGCGGTGCTGTCGAGCAGCAGCGCCGCCCGCTCCATGCGCAGTCCTTCCCGGAAGGCCGGCAGCGACATCCCCATCTCGCGCTGGAACAGATGCGACAGGCGCGATGGCGACAGTCCGACGGCGCGGGCGAGGAGTTCCCGCCGACCCTCGCCGCGCAGGATGCGCTCGACCACGGTGGCGATGCGGCGGTCGCGCCGCTGGCCGGCATGCGGATGGTAGGCATCGAGGCGCAGCAGGATCTGCTCCAGCAGGTTCGCGGCTAAACGGCGGCGATTGCGGTGCGGACTGCGCTGGATCGCCGCGATCTCATCCAGGAGCGCCAGCACCCGCTGGCGCTCCTGGACATCCGCCACCTCGATGACCATGATCCCGGGCGCCATCTCGGGCCATGCGAGCAGTTCGAGCCATTCATCGCGGGGCTGGAAGTGCACCCAGGCGACGCTCCACTGCCGCACTCCCTGGGCAGGGCCATAATCATGCACCACCCCCGGACGCAGCAGCACCACCCGCTCAGGGCCAGCCTCAAGATCGCCGCCCGGTCCGCCGAAGCGGCCGGCACCGCGATCGCTCACGAGGATTTCCCAATCACTGGTGCCATGCGGCCGCCAGGTGCGCCACTGCGCACCCGCATGGAAGCGGTTGGCGACCAACGCCTCACCAGCCGGAATCGGCGACCAGGAGGGTGCGGCCATGCGACGAAATTACAGGTCGCTCGCAGGTAGCGCAATGGCGAGCACACTTCCACGGCTCCACTGCCTGCCCCGTCGTGGATCGGCCTCACGAGCCCGGGAGCGACAGCGTGTCAGGCGCTTGCTGTCCAGGTGGCCAGATCGCTGCCGGATGCGGCACATGGTGCCTAGGCTCCCTGCGCCACCTCGGCCACCTCCCCGACCCAGGATGCCCATGCCCGCCCGTCGTCCCACCCGCCAGCGCCCCGCCCTGCGCACCCCCCTGCTCCTCAGCGCCCTCATCGGCGGTATGCTCGGATGCATGGAGACGGCACGCCGCCAACCCGAGCCCTCAGTCGACCAGGCACGCATCAGCGCCGCGATGCAGCAGGCGGTGCAGCGCCACGAGGTCGCGGGAGCCGTGACCCTGGTGGTCGATCCGGATCGCATCCTGCATCTGAGCGCCGTAGGCGACAGCGATCTTGCGGCCGCCACACCGATGCACTCCGATGCGCTGTTCTGGATCGCCTCAATGACCAAGCCGATCACCGCCAGCGTGGTGATGATGCTGCAGGAGGAAGGCAAGTTGTCGGTCGACGAGCCAGTGGCGAAGTACATCCCCGAGTTCGCTGACGTGAAGACTCCCGATGGCCGCCCCGGCAACCTCACCCTCCGGCATCTGCTGACGCACACCTCCGGACTCTCCGAGGTCTCCGCCGACGAAGGCCGGAATGCCCACTCCCTCGCCGAGCTCATCCCGCTGTTCGCCCACAAGCCGCTGCAGTTCGTCCCGGGAAGCAAATGGCAGTACTGCCAAACTGGCCTGAATACCCTCGGGCGCATCATCGAGGTGGTCTCGGGCCATTCCCTGCCCGACGAGCTGCGTGACCGGCTGTTCGCGCCCCTGGGCATGGTCGACACCACCTTCTACCCCACTCCGGAGCAGCTCCAGCGCCTGGCCAAGTCCTACCAGGTCAGCAATGGCCAGCTGAGTCTGCACCCATTGCCGCTGCCCTTCGATCCAGCCATCCCCAATCGCGTCCCGCTGGCCAATGGCGGGCTGTTCTCGACCGCGCGCGACTATGGCCGGTTCTGCCAGATGATCCTGCACCAGGGGATGCTCGATGGGCACCGCTACCTCACACCCAGCTCGGTGGCGCAGATGACCCAGGTCCAGACCGGCGACCTGGCGACCGGATTCACCCCCGGCAACGGCTGGGGCTTCGGCTGGTGCGTCATCCGCCAACCGCAGGGCGTCAGCGCTGCGCTGTCCCCAGGCTCCTTTGGTCATGGGGGTGCCTATGGCACCCAGGCCTGGATCGACCCGGTCGCCAAGCGTGCCTATATCCTCCTGGTCCAGCGCTCGAACTTCCCCAATTCCGACGGCTCGGATATCCGCCGCGACTTCCAGGATGCCGCCGTCGCCGCCTTGGCGCATCCCGCCGCTCACTAGCGTATGGAAGCTGACCGGTCGCTCCCAGCAGGTCCCCTGTCCGCTGGCTGAACCGTGCCGCGCAGGGCAAACCCGTGGTACCCTGCTGGCGCATGTACGTGGAGCGATTGAAACCATTAAATTTTTTTCCGCAGCTAGGTCCTAACATCTTGTTCTAGATATCTCTAGAATTCTCCAAAAGGATTCAATATTAGCCACCCTCGCCGGTATTGTCTCTCGTCCCCCTGGCGTGAAAGGCCTCCCCATGCTGATCCGTTCCTGGTCGCTGATCCTGGCCGGCATGCTCGCCTGCAGCGCCGCGGATTACCCGCCGATCCAACCACCTGCCGATCCGGCCGCCCTGGGCCTGGGCATCCAGCGCACCATGACCCTGTTGGCAACCAGCACCCCCTCACAGCACCACCATGTCCGCGTGCTCTTCTACGGGCAATCGATCACTGAACAGCCGTGGTCGAAGATGGTCGCCGACGATCTGCGCAAGCGCTTCCCCGACGCCGACCTCGAGATAGAGAATCGCGCTATCGGCGGCTTCGCCGCCCAGCTGCTGGTGAAGCCGGCGGAGCACGATCTCTATCCCTTCTACCCCGATCTGCTGATCTTCCATGTCTACGGCGCGAACAAGGAGTACGAGGACATCATCCGCTCGGCACGCAGCCGGACCACGACCGAGATCCTGATGCAGACCGATCATGCCAACACCTGGCCGGCCGTGATCACCACCGACGACGACCTCAAGCGCCTGGACAAGCAGGATCATGGGGCGTGGTGGAGCCACTTGATGAACCACGTCTTCCTCCCCGATTATGCCAAGCGCTACGGTTGCGGACTGTGCGATGTGCGCACCGCCTGGGTCGATTACCTGAAGGCGAACACGCTCGAGCCGAAGGCGCTGCTGAAGGACGGTGTGCACCTCAACGATTATGGCTGCTTCGTGATGTCCTCGATCATCTCCCGCTACCTCGTCTACCGCCCGGAACTCCCGCACGATGCCTGGCAGGATCTGGTGAAGGACATCGCGGTGGGCACGGCGGCGTCTTTCACCGGCCACCACCTGAAGCTCGAGGTCGACGGCAACCGCATCGATGTCATCGGTGGGAGCGCACCTGCCGCCGTCAAGGCGACCTTCCTCATCGACGGCAAGAAGCCGTCCGAGTTCGCCGAATGCCATGCCATCACCAGGTCCAAGCCCGGTCCCTGGTCGGCCCTATTCCTCACCCGGGTCGACCATGAGGCACCGCTGAGAACCGAAGATTGGACGCTGACCATCACCAAGGTCGCCGACGATGGCAAGAGCTGGTCCTATGACGTCCGCGGCTCCCTCACCGGCGCCGACGGATCTGGCGACAGCACCACCAACTTCCGCTCAGCCTCGGGCCTGGTGCTGATCGACCAGAAATCGTGGTTCCGCGGTCCACCCGCTCTGAAGGTGGGCTACGCCATCACATGGTCGGTCAAGCCGCTCGCCGTCGATGCCGCCCAGTTCCTGCAGAGCGATGCGACCCGGGAGCAGGCCGTCACCATCGCCCAGGGCCTGAGCAACGGCACGCACACCCTGGAGATCGACACCGAGGGCGACCCCGGCTCCGCTATCCATGCCATCCGCGTCTACCGGCCACCGGTGCGCTGAGACGTGCCCAGTTGCTCTCGTCGCAGCCGGGCCCCTTGCCGGTGGACGGCGCCCACGGTGGATGGCATCTTGACGCCATGAACCGCCTGTGCCGCTCCGCCCAGCCATGCGCCCATCGGCCCGCCGCCGATCGCTGCCGGCGAATTTGCTGGATCGCTCTCCTTTTGATGCTCAGCGGGGCGGTCTTCGCTGCCGAGGCGGCGCGGGCCACCACCCATGTCATCATCGTGGTCATGGATGGCGCACGCTGGAGCGAGACCTTCGGCGAGCCCACCCGCCAGTACATCCCGCATCTCGCCACCGAGCTCGCCCCGCAGGGCGTGCTCTTCACCGGCTTCAAGAACGACGGGCCGACCTACACCAATGCCGGTCATACGGCGATGGCGACCGGGATCTATCAGGAGATCAACAACAACGGCCTGGAATACCCGCAGAATCCCTCGATCTTCCAGCGCTACCTCGCCGTCAGCAAGGCGCCCGTCACCGACGCTTGGGTGATCACCACCAAGGACAAGCTGCAGATCCTCACCGATTGCCAGGATCCCCAATGGCAGCATACCCATGTCTGCTCCTCTGACTGCGGCATCGGCGGCAAAGGCATCGGCGCCGGCTATCGCGAGGATGCCGAGACCCTCGCCAAGGTCACCGAGCTGCTCGCGACTCACCACCCGCACCTGGTGCTGGTGAACTTCAAGCAGCCGGATGCCGCGGGGCATGCCAACAATTGGCCAGGCTATCTCCAGGGCATCCGCGACAGCGACGCCGCCATCGGCGCCATCTGGGGATTTGTGCAGAAGGATGCGGTCTACGCCGGGCATACGGCGCTCTTCATCACCGATGATCATGGCCGGCACCTGGACGGCATTCATGACGGCTTCGTCAGCCATGGCGATGACTGCACCGGGTGCCGCCACATCATGCTGCTGGCGCTGGGACCCGAGTTCGGCCACGGGGTGGTGACGGCCAAGCATCGCGGCCTGATCGACATCGCGGTCACCGCAGCGTCGCTCCTGGGCTTCGCCCTCCCGGGCAGCCCCGGTGAGGTGATGAGCGAACTGTTCGCCGGAGGATGAGCGCAGATGGGCGCCTGGACGAGGTGGCGCCTGAGCGTCATTCCGTCTCATTTGTGGGCGACGCGCTGTCGCCTGGTGCGCTCCTCCCACCCCCGTGGTCAGGATAACCGGATGGTAGACTCTTCGGCTGCCCTGCTCAGCTCAGCTCGGCTCTGCTCGGCTGCCACCCCAGGTTGATCCCCATGACGTCCCTGCTCCGCGTCATCCTAGCCACCGCCGGCCTGCTGCCCCTGTGGGGGGCGGAGAGCCTGCACATCCCCGCATGCACCGCCTATCTGGAGCCGGATCCCGCAGCCTTGCATCCGAGCGACACGAACGGCATCGATGGCTGGTCTGATGGCGCGACCAGCATCGTCTGGCACGGCTGGATCACTACACCGGGCATGCTCGATCTCAGCGTGACCCTGCGATTGCCCCAGGGGGCCACCGCCCAGCTGCGGCTGACCGCCGCCGGGGCGGATCACAGCGCCCAGGCGGTGGGGGCTGGCGACCAGGCGGTGGTGGTGCCGTTCGGCCAGGTCGCCATCGCCGCACCCGGCTATCAGCGCTTCGAACTGCACGGCCTCGCCAGGACGGGAAAGACCTTCGGACGCATCGAGAGCCTGCAGCTCGACGGCCCGGCGAGTGCCGCGGCGCGTTTCAACCTCCTGCCCAGGCGCAACGCCGCCTCGGTGCATCTGGGCTACCCCACCCCCGCCGAGGCGCAGATCACGGCGTTCTACAATGAAGTCGCCGTTCGCGAGGATCCGGTGTGGTCCTACTTCATGGTGTGCGGCTTCGCGCGCGGCTATTTCGGCATCCAGGTCAACAGCCCCACCGAGCGGCGCATCATCTTCTCGATCTGGGATAGCGGCAAGGAGGGCGTCGACCGCTCCAAGGTCGCCGCCACCGATCGCGTGACCCTGCTGGCCAAGGGCGAGGGGGTGGTGGCCAGCGACTTCGGCAACGAGGGCACCGGCGGGCACAGCCATCTGATCTATCCGTGGGTGGCGGGCACCACCTACCGCCTGCTGGTCACCATCGAGCCGCATGAGGCAACCACCCGCTATTCCGGCTACTTCTTCTTTCCCGAGCAGAAGCGCTGGGGCCTGATCGCCAGCTTCTCCGCGCCCAAGGACGGCCACTACCTCCGCGGGTTGTATTCGTTCAACGAGAACTTCGTCGGCACCAACGGCGACCGGCGGCGGATGGCGGAGTACGGCAACCAGTGGATCCGCCTGGCGGACGGCCACTGGAACGAACTGCTGACCGCGCACCTGACCCATGACCCCACCGGCGAGCGCGATCGCCTCGACTATACCGCCCGCCTGGCCGAAGGCCGCTTCCTGCTCGCCAACGGCGGCTTCCTCGACCAGCCGCCCCACGACGCCACCATCACCCGCGCCGCCCTGGGCATCCCGCCGGATGTCGCCCAGCTGCCGGCGCCGGTCCACGCCGGACCCTGAACCCCAGTCGGCTGGCGCAGCTCGGGCGATCCGGCCTGTCAGTCTGCCAACCAAGCTTCCCTGGCAAACAACGTGACCACGGCCTGACGTCGCTTACGGTCAGGGACCACTCCGCGCGAAAGGTGTCGCAGCCCCATGGTCCCCATCAATTCCCTGCTCCGCCTGCTCTCCCTCCTCGTCCTGCTCACCGGCGCCCTGATCAGCGCCGAGGCCCCGGTGGCGTTCCCTGACATGGCGCCCACCGTCGGTGCGGCCCTCGAGCGCGACTATTACGATGCCATGCGCTTCCAGCCCAAGCTGATGGTCGAGCGCGCGTTGCGCCAGCTCAAGCTCGCCGAGCCCAGCATCCTGACCACCTGGAGCGAGGGGGTGATCGCCTTGACCGTGGGCAGCACGGTGACCCGACTGCCGGCCCCTGACCCCACCTCCCTGGATGCGGCAATGATGCTGATCGAGACCCTGCGCGTCATCGTCGATGGCTCGGGCTTCAAGCCGGCCAAGGCGCGCGACCTCGATTACAGCCTGATCAATGGCGCGCTCACCTGCCTCGACCCCCATACCGTGCTGATGGCACCCGAGCCAGCGAAGGAGTTCCAGGAGGAGATCGCCGGGGAATTCTTCGGCATCGGCGCCTTCCTCGGGCAGGAGGAGGGCATCAACCTGATCCGCCATGCCATACCTGGGCTGCCTGCCGATCGCGCCGGCATCGAGGATGGCGACATCATCCTGGGCGTCGATGGCGAGAAGACCGCCGGCTTGAGCCTGGAGCAGGTCACCCACCGCATCCGCGGCCCCAAGGGCACGCAGGTGGTCCTCACCATCGAGCGCAAGACCGCCGACAAGGCCCTCGAGGTCCCCATCACCCGCGACCTGGTCCAGGTCATCACCATGCAGAAGTACCGCTCCGGCGACATCGGCTATGTGCGCATGGACGAATTCAGCGGCTACACCGCTCGCGACCTGCTGCGCTCGATCGCCGAACTGCAGAAGGCCGGTCCGATGAAGGCCTTCATCCTCGACCTGCGCTTCAACGGCGGCGGCCTGCTCGACCAGGCCAAGCTGATCAGCGACTTCTTCCTCGCCAAGGGCCAGGAGATCGTGCGCACCGTCACCGTCGACGGGCAGCCACGCATCTTCAAGAGCTCGGATCGCAAGATCCTCGACATCCCGATCGTGGTCCTGACCTCCAGCGGCAGCGCCAGCGCGGCGGAGATCCTCAGCGGCGCCCTGCAATGCAACGACCGCGCGCTGGTGGCCGGGACCACCAGCTTCGGCAAGGGATCGGTCCAGACCGTCAAGGGGCTGCCCGATGGCAGCCGGCTGAAGCTGACCATCCAGGAGTACCAGCTGCCGGGCGGCGTCTCGATCCAGGATGTCGGCATCAACCCCGACCTGCGGCTGATCCAGCATACCCAGCGCGAGGACGGCCACATCGACATGATCCCCTTCACCGGGATGCGCGAGGTCGACGAGGAGTTCGCCCTCACCAACAAGCACCAGTACGCGCATCCGGGCTCGCTGCAGCTCGGCTGGCTGGCCAAGCACCTGAGCAAGGATGAGCTCAAGCGCTCGAGCATCGCCAGTCCCGACTTCGTCCCCGATCAGGAAGCGGCCCTGGTCATCGACCTCCTGGTCCAGGCCGCCAGCGCCCCCACCTATGCCACGGATGCCGCGAGCGCGGCGCTGGCCGGCACCACACGCCAGTTCCTGATCAAGGCCCTGCACGATCCGGTGACCGCCCGCGCAGAGGTCGAATCGGTGCACCTAGCCGCCGCCCTGGCGGCGCGCACCCCCATGATCACCTGGGGCCCCGATGCGACAGCCCCCGCAGGCGCCTTCACCCTGCATTACACCGGTCCCGCGACGATCGCCGCCGGAGCGGATGCGCAGCTCACCTTCTCCGTTGATAACGCAGCGGCCACCCCCGTCGGACGGCTCTATGGCGTGATCAAGGCCGACAAGTTCAGCCCGCTGTGGGAGGATGAGGTGATCTTCGGCACCGTCGATGCCCAGAAGACCTGCACCGGCATCATGACCTTCCACGTGCCACCGCGGCTCTACGCTGGCGAGGAGCGCTTCCAGCTTGAGCTCTTCCATGACGGCGACCCCGCTCCCCTCACCAGCATCCCCGTGCGCCTCGGCATCACTCCACAGCCGCGCCCGCATTTCAGCTATTCCTGGGAGCTGACCACCACCCATGGCGATGGCACCCTGGCGATCGACGAGCAGGAGGCGCTCAAGCTCACCTTGCGCAACGATGGGGAAGGGCGCACCGCCAAGGTCGACCTGCGGGTCTACAAGGACAACGACCCCTACGTCCAGCTGGGAGACAACCACATCAAGCTCGATCCCCTTGACCAGGGGCAGTCCGCGAGCTTCACCGTGCCAGTCAAGCTGCTGAAGGCGATCAAGCGGGCTGACACTCAGGTGCCCTTCACCGGCAGCGCGATCAAGCTGCAGGTGCGCGCCGAGGAGCTCTTCGATGAGCCCATCGATGGCCGTTTCCGCGCCACCCTGTTCCATACCCTGGTCATTCCGGTCAACACCGCGGTCGATGCCCATGCGATCGTCCCGCCGAGACTCGCCATCACCGGCATCGAACCAGCGGGCGAGAACCAGGTGAAGATCGCCATCACCGTCGCCGGCGAGCACCTGCGCTTCCTCTCGCTCTTCCAAGAGGATGAAAAGGTCGATCTCCAGCCGGCGAGCAAGCTCGGCCCAGGCGGCCTCTACACCGCGGTGATTGCGCTCAAGCCCGGGGTGAATGCGGTGCGCCTCCTGGCCACCAACCAGGATGAGATGAGCGAATTCCTGCCGCTGCGCCTATGGGGCGAGGGCACGGCCACCACGGTCGTCGGCAAGTAAGCACCCGCATGCTGGCGAATGGCCCGGCGGTCCGGGCGCGCATGTAATTCTTTCACGCGTTGGTGCCAACCAGGCATGGTCCTGGCTGGTATCATCACTGCGATGACACCGTTCCACTTGGCCACACGACGACGCCTCATCCGGTTGCTGCTGGTGACGAACCTGGCAGCGGCGCTGGCGGGGGGGCAGGCCGCCGAGCGCACCGCCACCGTGCTCGATCAGGTGCTGTTCGGCGATCCCGCCAGCGAAGAGCGCCATCACCTGGAGGCCACTGCCAGCTCGGTGGTTACCGGCGGGCTCGAGCAGCACGCCCGCCGTCTGCTGAACCTCGAGCCGACCAACTGGCAGGGCGGGCGCATCGCCTTCACCATCGCGGTCGACCCGCACGCCCAGACTTATGCGACGGTGCGCTTCTGGGGCTCCGAGTCCTCACCCGATCGCCTGTATCTGTTCTGCGAGGGCCGCCAGGTCGGCTACCGCCACCTCGGCGACATCGACATCCTCGATGTCGGCTCGCATGAACCCCCGTGCGCGGGACGCTTCTACTATACCACCACCCCCCTGCCCCGGGCCCTGCTGGCGGGCAAGACCTCGGTGCGCTGCGAGATCCGCAGCAGCGGACCGATCTGGGGCTATGGCGATACCTTCGAGCGCTACCAGAAGCCCATGGGCGAGCCCAGTCGCGGCATCTATGCCCTGGTCACCCATACTGATCCCTGCTATGTCCCGCCGCCGAGTGAAGCCCTCGGGTCGGCGCCCGTGGATGCGCCGCTGCGCACCGCCCCGGGAGCGGAGGTGCTCGTCCAGGTGCAGGAGCGGGTCAATCATGAGATCGATGGGGAGCTGGCAGGCGGCACGCCGCCGACGCAGGTGCAGATGCACTTCCTCGCACGCGCCGCCGCCCAGCCGTGGTGCCACGCCTTCCGCAATCCCGCCGTGCGCGAGCGCATCGTCAGCGGGGTCGACCACCTGTACGCCGACTTCCACAACGACCCGGCGCTGGTGCGCGCAGACAAGGCGGTCTACAACAGCGACTGGTTCGCCACCGGCATGGCCGCCGATGCCGTGCGCCTGCTGGCTGCCGATCTTACCGGCCTGCTCGACCAGCCGCTCTCGCCGGGAGGGCCGCTGCGGCGGGATGCCTGGTCGCAGATGTTCCAGGACAGCCGCGATCACCTGCGCCACCACCGGCGCCTCTACACCAACCAGTCGATGATCGTCGATCTGAACATCTACCGCTGCAACCGCGCGGTCGCCGCCATTGATGCGGCCCACGCCCTGCCCGAGCGGCAGGCCCTGCGCTACCTGCGCGAAGCCATCGGCCTCGACCCCTGGCTGGGCAGCGACACCGAACACGGACCCGAGAAGCCGATGGGCGAGCACTACCGCGAGCTGACCGCCAAGGGGCTGACGCGCGAGCTGGGCTTCGTCGGCTATTACGGCGAGGTCATCGATTGGGTCACGCAGATCTACGAGGCGACCAGCAGCCCGGGTCAGGAGGGCGATCCCGAGATCAAGGCGCAGCTGGTGCGCATCGCCAATGCCCGCGCCATCTTCCGCTATCCGCTGGTGGATGCCGATGGCGCACGCGCGATGCGCATCGAGGCCGAGGTCGGCTGGCGCGACGACCATTATCCGGGTGATGTGACCTATGCCGAACGGCCCACCTGGGATGCCTCGCCCCTCTACGCTGCGGCGGCCACCCGCGACCCGCATCTCCTCGGCGCCGTGCAGCAGCAGATCGCCGACCACCAGCTCTTCGCCGCCATCGCCGGCGAGCTCAAGGAAGGCGGTCTGCGCACCACCGCCGGGCTCTTGGGCATCCCCGAGCAGTACCGCATCATCAGCGCGCAGCCAGCGCAGCGCTTCCAGCTGCCGATGACGTCGGGGCAGCCGGACCTGGTCTTCGCCGACGAGGAGGACGGCGTGGTGGCGATCAAGTACCACGATGAGATCCTCTATGCCTCGCTCTACTGGCGCGCGCGCTTCGCGATCAACCATCTCGCGCGCATCCACCACATCACGCCCCATCTCGATCGCGTCGCGGTGATCGTCCAGGACGAGATCTTCACGCCGAGCGGCCTGGTCTGGAAGCGGCCCGACTGGACCGACTTCGGCTTCGCCAACGGCGGCCACCGCTACCCGGTCGAACTCCATTCCGCCGAGGCCAACGAGGAGCTGCCGATCGCGCACGTCGCCGACGGCGACTTCAAGCCGGGCAGCGAACACCCCCTCGCCGGCCGGGCCTCCTTCTACGAATGCCATTTCGGCCGCTACGCCATCGGCATGAATGCCACGGCGACCGAGACCTTCCCGCTGCATCGGCCAGCCGGCCTGGGCGAGGTCCATGCCGTCGGGGGTGAGCATGCGCCGGTGACCGGCGACACCGTCCTGGTCGGCCCGCAATCGACCGTGGTGCTGGTCAGCGACCACGACTAGCCCCGGCTCCGCCTTGTCCACTACCATCGCCCCCGCCCTGGGGCACACTGCGGTCATGGCCGATTCCCCGCTCCCCCGGCGGCGCAGAAAATCGCGACCCACCATCGCCGATGTCGCCCACGCGGCGCGGGTGTCGCAAGCCTCGGTCTCGCGCTTCATCAATCAGCCCCAGAGCGTCTCCGAGGCCATGGCCGAGCGCATCACCAGGGCCCTGAGCCAGACCGGCTTCCGCGCCCGCCGGGCGCGCGTGCCGGCGGGCGCGCCCTCGCCGCTGGGCGTGCCCCGGCTGGTGGCGGTGCTGACCCTGGGCGCCTGGAGCGCCAGGACCATGATGGGCATGCCGGTGTTCCCCTGGCTGTTCGCCGGCATCCAGCGCGCCATCGATCATGGCCACGGCACACTGGTATATTGCCACTATGATGGGAACGGACCGATTCCCGACCTGCTGGCGGACCGCAGCATCGATGGCCTGCTGGTCCTCGGCCGCCTGCCGCAGATGCCGGCGGCGCTGCGCACGGTCCTGCTGGATCGCCCGAGCGTGTGGATGATGCGCGAGCATTCCGACCCGGGTTGCAGCATCGATCGCGTCTTCTACGACAACGCCCTGGTCGGACGCTTCGCCGCCGACTACCTCCTGGGGCTGGGCCTGCGCCGGCTGGCCTTCGTCAACGACAGCCCGGAGCATACCGCCTTCGTCCAGCGGCGAGACTGCTTCCTCACCGCGGTGCACGAGGGCGGTGGCAGCGCCCAGGCGTTCGAAGTCGGGAATCCGGGCGTGCACGACCTGACCCAGGCCCTCCAGGCCGCCATCGGCGCCGCCGCACCCTGCACGGGGATCTTCCTGCCCTCCGACAACCAGTTGCATCTGGCGGCCCAGATCCTCGATCGGCTCGGTGCCGCTCCGGAGCGCTCACTGCGGCTGATCGGCTGCAATAACGATGCGTCCCTGTTGGCGCGTCTGTCGCCACGACCAGCGACCATCGATCTGCACCTGGATCTGATCGGCGAACGGGCGGTCCACCAGCTGCTCACCCGCATCAGCGATCCCGACAGCCCGGTGATGCAGCTCTTCGTGACCCCCAGCGTAGTTCCAGCCGGCCGCTGAAGCGCTCAGGCGCTGACGGACAGACTGCCCCGCGCTAGATGCGGATGAAGATGCGCTGACGGTACAGCCACCACAGCCCGGTCCACAGCAGGGCGTAGGTCAGCAGCGCCAGGCCGGCCTCCTTGCCCGGACCGAAATGCCCGCACAGCCCGCCGAAGAGGAACTGGCCCAGGTGGCGGATATCGAGCAGCGACTGCGACATGTAGGCGAGGATCGCATTGGCGCCGATGACCACGAAGACGGTGGTCCAGCGGCGGAAGCCGCGGATATCGATCAGGTAGTAGAACAGCGCCAGCAGCAGCAGGCTCCATCCGCCGGCCCACAGGACCATCGAGCTGGTCCAGAGGTGCTTGATGATCGGCATGACGGCGCTCCATGCCCAGCCGGCGAGCAGGCAGGCCACCCCCGCACCGGCGAGGATCAGCAGGCGCAGCTCAGGCGCCAACGGCGTGCGCAGCACCCGTCCTGCGAGCACCCCGATCAGCACCGTCGCGCCGAAGCCGAGGCTGCTGAGTATCCAGGTGTAGTGGGTGCCGTCCTGGGTGCTGCCCAGCACCGTACGGTCGATCCAGATCGCCAGATTCTCGTCCGGGGTGTAGAGGCCGGCTGCCAGACCGGGCGGCGGGATGAACGACAGCGCCAGCCAGTACACCACCAGCAGGGCGCCGGCGACTGCCGCCCACGACCGCACCGAGCGCAGCTCGACCATCACCACGGTGGCGATCAGGTAGCCGGAGGCGATGGCCTGCAGGGTATTGGAGTAGAGCTTGAGCCGCGCCATATTGCATTCGAGCAGGTGGCCCTGCGCGATCATGCCGAGCAGCCACAGGATCGCCACCCGGCGCAGGGCCCGCCCGTAGATCGACCAGCGTCCATCCCCGGCATCGATCCGCCGCTGGACCGAGAACGGCATCGCCGCTCCGACGATGAACAGGAACAGCGGCATGATCATGTCCCAGGCGCTGAAGCCCTGCCAGGCCGGATGTTCGAGCTGGTAGCTCAGCCAGGGGGGCAGCGAGCCCAGGGAGAGGGTCAGGACGCTGGTGACCAGCCAGTGGCCGAGATCCGGTCCGGCGATCCAGAACATGTCGAAGCCGCGCAGGGCATCGATGGCCAGCACCCGCTCGGGAGCGGGTGCGGTTGCCGACACTGGTGCGGGGCCGCGCTCGGGTACGGTAGGGGGGGTCATGACCCCCTGGCGTACCACCGCGCGCGTCGCCGACCCAGGCGGGTGTGCTCTCCATCCCGTGCGGTCATCTCACGAACATGAGATGGATTGCATCCGGGAGCGGACCCGGCTAGCGGCCAGCCCGATGCAGGCACACGCGCAGGCACCGGCAATCACCTGCTGCTGGGGTGCCGCGCCTCAGACCAGCCCAGGGACAGACGTCGCCGTGCTGGTGCCGAAGCGCTCCGCCGGAACTCCCATGTAGCGCAGGAGCTGGACGAACAGGTTGCTCAACGGCTGGTTGTTCTGCTGGTCGAAGGAGAGGTGGCTGCCGTGCGCGAATCCCCCGCCCGCGAGCACCAGCGGCAGATTGCGCCATTCGTGCGCGCTGGCATTGCCGAGGTTGGAGCCGATCAGCACCGCAGTGCGGTCGAGCAGCGGCGTGCCGTTCTCATCCGCCGCGCGCAGAGCGCTGAGGAAGGTGCCGAATTCCGCGAACAGCGCCTCCTCGATCAGGCGCAGCTCATCGATCTTCTTGGGATCCTTGCCATGGTGCGAGAGCGCATGCCAGCCCTGGGTCACGCCGGTGATGCCGCTGGGTGGCGAGCCCAGCCCTTCGACGCGGAAGGTGATGACCCGCGTCGAGTCCGTCTGCAGCGCCAGGACCATGAGTGCGAGCATCTGGCGCATGCGCCCGATGACCTCGTTGCGGTCGCTGATGTCCTTGGGCGCCGGGGTTGCGACCGTCGGCTTGGGCCGGTCGAGCCAGGCCTGTGAGGCGAGCAGGTCGCTTTCCAGATCGCGCACTGAGGTCAGGTACTGCTCGAGCTTGTCCTGGTCGCGCGGACCGATGTCCCCGGCAAGTCGCTTCGCCTCGCCGGTGACGGTATCGAGGATACTGCGTCCTCGCTCCAGGCCGCGCTTCTGCCCGGCGATCTCGGTGGCGGTCCCCTGCAGGAACAGCCGGGCGTAGACGCCTGCGGCTGAGCTGTCCCCAGGGATCTGCACGCCACCAGGCGTCCAGGCGAGCGACGCGCCGCTGGTCGACAATGACAAGTAGGGCACCCGCGTGGTCGCACCGAGATGCGCAGCCATCACCTGGTCGAGCGAGACGGTATTGCGGAAGCCCACCAGCCCCGGGTGCTTGGCGGCGGTCAGGAAGGTGTTCTCGGTGCTGTGGCCATTGCCGCCGTTCTGATCCTGATGGGCCATGCCGGAGATCACCGTCAGCCGATCGAGGACCCCCTTCATCCGCGCCAGGTAGGGCGTCGGCTCATAGCCGCGCCCGGCGGTGGCCGGCTCGAGGAAGGGCCGATGGAAGCCGAGGGTCGAGCAGATGCTGACACTGCGCCGGATGGCCGAGGTGCCCGATGGCTCCTGCGCCCCGGCTGGGGTCATCGCCTCGAGCAGGGGCAGCGCAAGGGCCACCCCCACCCCACGCAGGACGGTGCGCCGGGTGAGACGCAGGCGGGGGTTGAACGGCTGGTTGATCATGATGGCTCCACGGACGTCATTTGCTCAGGAAGGGCTCGCTCTCGATCACCAGATGCAGCAGGTCGCGCACGCCACCCGTGGCACCGAGGGCCTTGACCAGCTGCGCGATCACCGCGCGGTCGGAGAAGCCCATGTCACGGCCGGTGCCGAAGACCAGCAGGCGGGATGCCAGGGTGGCGGCGACGCGCTCGCGCTGGCTCAGCAGCAGGGTGCGGAAATCCTCGAAATCCCTGAAGCTGCCGACCCCGACCAGCTCGCCGCTGGCATCCACCGGAGCGGCGAGCTTATAGCCCACCCGCCGTCCATCGCGATCGGCCTTGACCCGCTCGCCGTCCCCCAGCGAGCGTACGCGATCCCGCCAGCCGCCGATCACATCGAAGCGCTCGAGGGCGAAGCCCGGGGGGTCGATGATGCGGTGGCAGCCGTTGCAGCTCTCCAGGTGCCGGTGCTTGGCCAGCTGGTCCCTGATGGTGGCCGCGCCCCGGGTATCCGGCTCGAGACCGGCGACACCCGGCGGCGGGGGCGGCGGCTGGAAGCCGAGCAGGCGCTCCATCACATAGACGCCGCGGATGACCGGTGAGGTGGTGGTGCCATTGGCGCTGACCTTCAGCACGCTGGCCTGAGTGAGCAGTCCGCCACGATGGCTGTCGGCCGGCACGCTCACCCGGCGGATCTCGGGTCCATCGACCCCGCTGATGCCATAGTGCCGCGCCAGGCGCTCATTGAGCATGGCGAAGTCGCTGCTGATGAGGGTGACGGGGGGCAGATTGCGCGCCAACAGCTCGCCGATGAAGGCGCGCGTCTCGTCGACCATGGCGACGCGCAGCTCATCATCGAATTCCGGATAGAGCTTCTGATCCGGGGTGGTGGCATCGATATTGCGCAGATCGAGCCAGCCGTCGGTGAAGTCGGCGATGAAGCGCCGCACTTCCGTCCGCGCCAGCAGGCGATCGGCCTGCGCACGGAGTCCGGTGGGCGTCTGCAGCTCACCCGCGCCGGCAGCACGCAGGAGCTCGTCATCCGGGGCGCTGCGGCTGAGCATATAGGAGAGCCGGGCTGCGATCGAGAAGTCGTCCAGCCGCTCACCCGGGCCATGCGTCCGTTCGACGAGGAAGAGGAAGTCCGGGGCGCACAGGACCGCGCTCGCAGCTGCCAGCATCGCCTGGGTGAAGGTGGCGCCATGCGCCAGCTGATCGCGCATCAGGGCGACATAGGGTGCGGCTTGGGCTTCGTTGATCGGGTGGCGGAAGGCCGTCTGGGCGAAACCCAGGAGGAGGCGCGCACCATCGCGCTGCGGATCGGCGCTGATCACCTCGGGAGCCCCCGCCGCCTTGCCCTTCGCCGGCGGCACCGCCTTCAGCGGCAGGGCGCCGAACAGCAGGCGCTGGCCGCGCAGCGGCTGCTGCGCCTGCAGCGGGCCTTCGATCTCGATCGCCTGCACCGCCAGACCGCGCCCCTTGTAGGCCGCCAGCGCCGCGGGACCGCCGGTCTTGACCTCCTGCGGCAGGCTCAGCCCTTCGACCAGCGGACGGATGGTATCCCCCGGCCTCAACCAGGCGGTCAGCTCGATGGTGCCGGGCACATCGGCCGGCAGGCGGAAATAGCCGTCCAGACGGTTGTCTGCGGAGCGGAAGTTGCCGATCCACAGCGCGATAGTCATCGGCTTGTCGCTCTGCCAAGCACGGCCGCGCAGGCGGATGCGGTAGGTGCCGCCGTCGCTGATCTTGAGGTTGTCGACGATGGTCGAGGGGAAGGCGCCGGCACTGAACAGCACCACCGTGCCATCGTCGCGCTTGAGCCACATGTTCTCCTTGATCGCACGCTGCCCACCGCCGGTATCGGCATAGCTGAGCATGCGCGTGGTCGAGGGAAGCGGGCTGGCGCGCAGCTGCAGCGATGCCAGCACCAGGTCAGCTGCCGCCAGGTAGCGCTGCAGATGCACGGTGCTCAGGCCGAGCGCCTCGCCATTGGTGTCGAAGCCGTGCGAGCGGGCATCCTCCGGCAGCTCCTCGTACTGCGGCACCTGCATGCCGAGCAAATCCTCGATGGTATGATGGTATTCGCTGCGGTTGAGCCGTCGCAGCACGGTGCTGCGCTGGGCGCGGTGCTGCGCCGTCAGATCCCGCTCCAGGGCCCCGAGGAAGGCGCTCAGCTGGCCCGTCTCAGGTCGCGGCTTCTTAGGCGGTGGCATTTCGCCAGCAGTCACGCGGTCGAAGATCCGCACCCAACGCGTATGCACAGCCGGATCAGCGCCATAGCTGATGCTGGTCAGGTCGAGCCCGCCCTTGGCGAGATCGTGGTCATGGCATTCCGTGCAATAGGTGGTGATGAACGGCGTGAGCGTGGTGGGGACACCCTGCTCACCGGCCGCAAGCTGGACCGCCAGCAGCTGGAGGACACCTGCAAGGCGCAACAGCGGTCTCATGGTACGTTGACCTGCAGTTCGGATACCTCGAGCCCGGTCTGGGCAGAGGTGCTGCGCGGGAGGATGAAGACCGCCTCGCGATCGACCATGCTCGGCTGGCTGGCGCGCGCCGGGAGGAAATCGGCCATCTGCAGCGCCACCGTCCGCCAGCCGTCGGCATCGGCGGCATGCTGGTCCAGCGGCACGGTGGCCATGAAGGTGCCACCGAAGGCGCCGCTGGTGGTGTGGGTGCAGATCATGACCTCGACATGCCCATGATCGGCGATGTGGGTGACCCGCAGGCGCAGGCGCACACGGCTGGCAGCGGTGAAGTGAACGAAGGGGATGTTCTCGCCTGCGGGCGCAGGAATGGTGATGCCATAGTGGATCAGCGGTGTGCCCTGCTGGCTGCGGCCGGCAATATAGGGCACGGCGCGCAAGAAGCCTGGCTGATCTCCCTGGGGTGGCGACCAGGTGGCACGCCAATGGGATGGTGGAGCCCGGCTGCAGTCGAGCGACCAGGCGGTCGGCTGCTCCATACGCACCCTGCTGGCAAGCGGGTGGGCGATATCGAGGGAGGCGAGCGCCTCCTGGTGCTTCGACACCAGCACCGCCTGCCCGTCGGCGAGCCGCTGCATGCGCACGCTCCCGTGCTCGACCGATAGCAGGGTCTGTGCACCGGTCGTAGATATGGTGAAGCGCGTTCCCACCACCTCCAGCGCGGCGGTGCCGGTGTGCACCAGCATCGGCCGGCCAGGTTGCTGCGGCACGATGTCCGCCGTCATCACCCCGCGCAGCACATGCAGCAGCTTCTGACCCTGGTCGCTGATCGTCAGTTCGCACTCTCCCGACAGCGTCACCGTGCTCCCATCTGCGAAGCGCAGGGTGGCGCTGGCACTGTCGCCTTCGAGGGTCAGCCGTCCGGCCGGCAGTTGATCACCGACCGCCTCCACCCGCCGCTCGCGCGCGCCATCGCTCCAGGTCAGGCTCCCACTGGCGATGGCGATGTCGGTGGTGGTCAGTAGGGCCTTGACTGGGACAGCAGCTGACGACCACCAGGCCAGGGCCACTCCGGCAACCACGGTCGCGGCGATCGCCAGCAGGACCATCGCCAGCGGACGACGGCGGCTGGCCAGCCCGGGTTGGGAGGTCGAAACGGTACGCGCCGCAGAGGCATAGTCCCAGCGCAGTCCGGAATGCAGGGTCAGGAAGCGGCGGTATCGGCAGCGCGCCGCCTGGTCGCTGACGAGCAGCTCCTGCAGGCGCTGGAGGTCCGCGTCGTCGAGCAGGTCATCGACCAGGCCGTTCAGCAGGTCATCGAGCGTGGCGGTGGTCATGGCGGGCAGACACTCAACGTGCGTTCGATGCAGGCGAGCAGTCCCAGGCGGATGCGTCGCAGCATCTCCGACACCGCCTTCGGCGAGCTGCCGCGTTCAGCCGCCACCTCATTCACGCATCCACCCGGCTGGTAGCGCCGGGCGACCAGCTCACGGTGTGCAGGCGACAGGCGCTGCAGGCAATCGCCCAAGGCCCGGTTGCGCAGCTCATTGCCGGCCCCGGCGGTCTCGCTGATCGCCTCCGCCGCGATGGTCTCCAGCAGGGTATCGCTGAAGCGCCGCTGGGAACGCACCCGGTTGCCCAGCCAGGCCATCGCCTGCAATTGGGCGATGCGCATGGCCCAGGGCAGGAACGGCCGGGTGGAGTCGAACTCCCCAGCCTTGCGCCAAAGCACCAAATTGGCCTCCTGCAGGACATCGTCGGCGTCCGCCGGATGCCAAATCAGACTTTGGATGAAGGCGTGCAGGTGTCGCTGCGAGCCGGTCAGGTGGGCGATGAAATCGGCTGGGGGGCTATCGGTCATGGGCGCTACAGGGATATTAGGAGGAGTGTACCCGATCCCACGCCTCCGGTTGCCTGCTGGTCACCCCTCGCCACCTGCATGAGGCAGCATCTGCCGTGGGATCGCCCCAATGGCGCTAATCACTGCATGCACGAACACCCAACACCCCTGCCGACAGGTTCGCAGAAGATGGCCCATCTTATTGCTGTAATTGCTCTTGTGTTCGTATCGTCTGCCTGCCCAGCGGTCGATGCGGCAGGCTTGCGCCAGCACGGGTGGACGGTCACGGAGCGTGCGGGGGACATCATCGGCCTCGCCGGCACCGGCCCACTCCTGGCCGCCGAGGAGCTCCGCGCCATTGCCGGCGTGACCACCCTGACATCGCTCTCGCTCGGCGGTGCGGGTGGAGCACTCAGCGATGAGACCCTCCCCCTGCTTCTAACCCTGACGGGCCTGCAGGAGCTGGCGCTCAACGGTGCCACCCTGAGCGACGCCGGCCTCGGCCAGCTCAGCTCCTTCCACGCCTTGCGCAGCTTGCAGCTCTTCCATCTCTCGCGTGGTCGGGCCGATTTCACTGGTGCCGGCCTGGCCCAGCTGGCGCAGCTGCCCGCGCTGGAACGACTGACCCTGGCGGGTGCGACGGTTGGCGATGCCGCGATCGCCGCCCTGATCACCCTGCCCCATCTGCGGGAGCTGCGGTTCTGGCATAATACCGAGACCAGCCACGGCCTCTGCCAGCTCGCCGCGCTGACCAGCCTGCGCAGCCTGACCCTCGGCCAGCGGCTGGCCGGCAGGGAGCGGAGCGATCCGAGCCTCGACGATGCGGTGCTCACGGCCATCGCCCATCTGCCGCACCTGGAGGAGCTGTCGCTCCAGGAGGCGCGGCTGAGCATCGACGCGCTGCTTCAGCTCGCCCAGATCGGCACCCTGAAGAAGCTCACTGCGGCGCAGATCGTCACCACCGCGACAGACATCGACCGGCTGCGCCTAGCGCTGCCGGGTGTGACCATCGCCTGGACCGCGCTGACGCCAGAGCAGGCGCAGGCGCTGATCACCAAAGACAAGCTCTGAGTCCGCCACGGCTCCGACCGAGCTCAGGCCAGACCGAGGGCCTCCCGCCCTGCCACTACCCGCTGATCGCGTGCGCTGTCGCGACGACGCGTGCGACCGTTATCCATCGCCAGCTTGTGCACCCGCTGGCGGCTGACGCCGGCACGACGCGCGATCTCGCCGATGGAGATCCCCTGATCGTAGTGCGCCAGCATCTCCCCATGCGAGAGTCGGCTGCGATTCTGGTTGTCGCGTGCGCTGCGGATGCTGCGGAGAGGCTTCTCCTCCAGGTCATCGGCTTGGCCGCCAGAGCCCATCCCTGGGCGCCAGGCGCCGGGGGGGCAGATGGCGACCGCGATCTGCGCCGTTGCCAGCTCGATCACCAGACGTGCACCCAGCGCGCTGCAGAGCCGGTGCATGGTCGCCAGGCGGCCATCCTGCGGCTCGCCGAGGGCGAGCTGGCAGGCCGACAGGCTGGCACCGGACAGCAGGGTGAGTTCCTCGGCGTTCAGCCCGACCTTGGCCGCCACCAGCCGCAGGGCTGAGCGCAGGCCGGTGCTGCGATGCGATCCGCTGATGTGCGCACAGGCCAAGCGCAGTGCGATCAGCCGCTCCCGCAGCCGTGCCTCTTCATTGGCGGCATAGCCGCGCGCGCGCTCATCGAGAATGCTGCGTTTGGCCTTGGGTTCAGCACGACGCAGATGGTTGACCGTCGTCACCACCCGGCGCATACGCCAGGAAGCCCACTCGCGCTCGACGACCGCTGCTGGGATGCGCGGCATGGCGATGCTCCAGCGCTGCTCCTGCCAGGTGAGCACCAGGCGGCCACCGAGCGCCGCCATCACCCGCAACCAGGTCAGGAAGGGCTTGGGGATGCGCTCGCAGATGGCCACCACCGATCCCGGGCTGACACCGGAGCGCACCGCCGCCTCCTGGTGGCTGAGGCCAGCAGCCAGGATCAGCCCGCGCAGCACATCTGGCAGCGCATGGACATCAGTTGACATGCGCACCATCGTCACAGCGGACATTCGCAATGGTAGCTGAAACCATGGTTTTCCCCATGCGTACGCGCGCAGCACCTCTTTATCTATTGACTTTTTTTCTAAGTAGGTAAACAGAACCCCCATGTGCCTGCTCTCCGTCATCCGCCCCGAGGGCTACCAACCGAATCATCGGGAATTTCCCGAGGACCCGGGGGCACCTTGCCAGATGACGAGCGGATAGAGTTCAGCACTCCAACCGAACGCCGACGCAAGCGACCCCCGGGAATCCCCCGGGGGTCGCTGCGTGTCCAGGCCCCCTGCATTGACAACTCCATACCAGTGCATGCATCGTGGCCCGTAGTTCAGCGGAAGAATCCCTCTCTGCGACAGAGGAGGTCGGTGGTTCGAGTCCACCCGGGCCAGTATGCGCACGTAGCTCAATGGCAGAGCGTCCGCCTGATATGCGGAAGGCCGGTGGCTCGATTCCATCCGTGCGCACCATCCTCCTCTCGCTTGTGGGCAGAGCATCCGCACGATACGCGGATGGTCCGTAATCCGATCCCACGGTAGGGGCCATACCGCAGAGGCTTGGCATGGGCGAGCCACCGACGCTGTAGACGTCTCGCATCACGGCTGTGCGGGTTCGACTCCTGCCCTCTGCACCGTCACCGGTAGGTCCCTTGTCCGAACGGCCTGGGCTACCCGACGTCGCATGCAGCGCGCCACCCCTGGCAGCGAGGCGCCCCTGGTCCGGATCTTTTCCCCCTTGAAGTAGCTCAGATGGCAGAGTGCGTGCCTTGGGAGCACGAGGCTGCTGGTTCGAGTCCAGCCTTCGAGATCATCTATGACGGAACGTAGCTCAGCTTGGCAGAGCGCTGCTTTCGGGAGGCAGAGGTCGCGGGTCCGAATCCCGCCGTTCCGACCACTGGAGGTTAGTGCAGTCAGCAGCATACGGGTCTGTGAATCCCGCGACGTGGGTGCAATTCCCATACCTCCAACCAGTCATCTTCACGGGTAGGTCAATCTGGTAGAACGTCCGGCTCTGGACCGGAAGGCTCCTGGTTCGACTCCATGCCCGTGAACCACTCCCCGTCGTCCAATGGTCGGACGCGAGACTTTGGCTCTCGTCATCGTGGTTCGAATCCACGCGGGGAAACATACGTCTGGCTCGCTCAATGGCAGGGCGCCCGGCTGAAGCCCGGGAGACCGTGGTTCGATTCCATGGCCAGGCACCACATCGTGGCAGGTAGCTCAACTGGTCGAGCGCCCGATTGTTAATCGGGTTGATGCCGGTTCGACTCCGGCCCTGCCAGCCATCCGTTCGCGTCGTCCAACGGCAGGACACCAGGTTTTCACCCTGGAGATCTCGGGTTCAACTCCCAGTGCGAACACCAGGGGCTACGGCCGCTCAATGGCAGGGAGATCGGCCATTCGCGCCGCTGAGCAGGGTGTCAGGTCATTGACGGCCAATGACCATTGCGATGTCCACCGCAATGGACCAGTGCTCACAGACATCTCGCATCGACGCGCAGGGCATGCGGTGGTCCTCCGTCGTTTGCAGATTGATCGTTGTGGAGCATCATCACAGAGCAGCTGCTCATGTCCTGCATGGCATTGACAGGATGTCGTCTTCTCTAGCGACCGATGTCTGGCGATGTGCACGGGGGCCGTGCATCTGAGGGACGGTCTGCCGCGGCGCTAGGCGCACCCTCGTCCCAGAACGGGCGAAGCTCTGAAATCAAGAGCTGGTAGCCTGGCCAATTGAGCGGTTTGATGCGATAACGAAGCACTCCCAGCTGCATGCACTCATTGATGTCCTTCTGGCGCGTCGACGAACTCAGCACGATCACCGGGATGAGTGCCAATTCCGGGCTTTCACTGCGGTATTTCAGGAAGGACATGCCGTCCTTGCCGGGCATGTGCAGATCGAGGAGGATGACGGATGGCCGCAATGGGACGCCGTCATTGCCTGTGCCGGTGAGCAGACCGATGCCCTCATCGACATTCTTTGCTACGCGCAGCACGATGTTCCTCGTTTCGCCTTCGATGGCGAAGCGGAACAGCATGACATCTCCATGATTGTCCTCAATGAGCAGGAGGGTAACGGAGCTTGCGATCTGCACGGTGTTTCTCTCGATGATCAGGTATCAGGAGGACAGACGCTCGGGGTTTACACATGATGAGTCGGCCGTGGCATCTTGGCAGGGCAGCGTGAAGCGGAATATTGACCCGCACTCCGGCTTGGACTCGACGCTGATGGTGCCGCCATGCCGAAGGATGACCTTGCGACAGATCGCAAGGCCGATGCCGGTGCCTGGATAAGCATCGCGGGTGTGGAGACGCTGGAATACACCGAATACCTTGTCGTAGAACTCGAAGGGAATGCCAATGCCGTTGTCCGTAATCGACAAGGACCAGAAGGTGCCGATTCGCTCCGCGCCAATATGCACCTTCGGACGGCGGTCCTTGTGGCAGAACTTGAGCGCATTGCCGATGAGATTCTGGAACACCTGGCCAAGTAGGACCGATTCTCCCACCACGATGGGAAGACGGTCGCGTGTGACGTCAGCACCGCTGCTCACCACGATGTCCTGGAGATTGTACAGCGCCTTCTCAAGCACATCGTTGCAATCAACGGAGGCATTGGTCGACACCTTGCCGATCTTGGAGAAGGACAGGATATCGCGGATGAGCTCCTGCATGCGCTGCGATCCGCCGATGATCTGATCGATGAAGTATTGCTGCTTCTCATTCAGGAGCTCGGGGAAGCTGTGGATCAGCAACGAGGAAAACGACGAAACCATGCGTAGTGGTTCCTGGAGATCGTGCGATGCTACATAGGCGAATTCCTCAAGCTCCGCATTGCTGCGTGCCAGCTCCTCCGCCTTGTGGATGAATGCCGTCTCCGACTCCTTGCGGATGGTGATGTCTTCCACCAGACCATCTATGTACTCCTGCCCGTCATCATCGATGACCAGCACTTTCGACATCGACACCCATATCATTCGGCCATCACAGCGACGCTGCTCGACATGGTGCTCATGCACATGGCCCTTGGCCCTCAGCTCCTTCATGAGCAGTACCCTATCGTCCACCTTGCGATAGAATTGCATCATGTTGATGCTGCGAGGATCGATCGACGCATCGAGGCCATAGAGATTGTAGAATGCCGGGTTGGCGGTGATGAGAGCGGCGTTGGGGGTCGAACGGAAGACGCCGACGTCGAGTCGATTGAGGAGGCTGTCCAGGCGGACTTCCAGGCGTTCGGTTTGCTGCTCCGCCTCCTTGCGGAGACTATTTGACTTCCGTTCGACCTCGGCACGTATCATGAACAGGTCAGTAAACACCGAGACCTTGGTACGCAGCACATTCGGCACCACAGGGGCGAAGATGTAGTCCACGGCGCCCAGGGAATAGCCGCGCGATACATGGGTGTCGGCCACATCCATGGCCGTGATGAAGATGATGGGCGTATGTTCGCTGCGTTTGCGCTTGCGGATGAACGCAGCCGTCTCGAATCCGTCCATCACCGGCATCATGACGTCGAGTAGGATGACGGCGACATCATGGACCAGCAGCAGCCGCAGGGCTTCAGTCCCCGAATGCGCCAGCACCAGCTCGAGACCTAGGCCGTCAAAAACCGAAGCAACAGCGAGCAGCTTGTCATGGCGGTCGTCGACCAGCAGGACCTTTGCCCGTGGCAATGGCGAAGGAATGGCCGCCTCCTCCGCCTTGTCGCTATGGTGCACGATGATCATCGATTGATATCCTGCGCCAATGCATGGTTCCGATACAGCCATATGCACAGCAGGCTCAATAGGCTATCGGTGTCCACCGGCTTGGAGATGTAGTCCGAGGCACCCGCCTCAAGGCACTTCTCCCGATCTCCCTTCATCGCCTTGGCGGTCAGGGCAATGATCGGGAGGGACTCGAAGCGCGAATCGAGACGGATGACACGCATCGTTTCATAGCCATCCATCCCCGGCATCATGATGTCCATCAGCACCATCTCGAACGCAGGATCACGGTCGAGTGCGGCGATTGCGTCCTTGCCATTCTCAGCAGAGCTGACGTTCATCTCGTAGCGTTCAAGCAGACTGGTCATCGCGAAGATGTTGCGCATGTCGTCATCGACGACCAGGACTTTGCGATTCTTGAGCACCATTTCGGGGCGATGGAGGCTGTCCACCAGCCTCCGCTGCGCCGGGGTGAGGTGGTTGTGCGGTCGATGGATGCACAGGGATACCTCATCGAGCAGGACTTCCGGTGACCTGAAATCCTTGATCACTATGGACTTGGACAGGAGACGCAGGCGAAGCTCATCCTCCCGGTTGAGATCCTTTCCGGTGAGGATGATCAAGGGCGTGAAATGGATATTGAGTACGGCATGCACTGATTCAGCCACCTCGACCACGTTCATATCGGGGAGCCCCAGATCGAGAATAACACAGTCGAATCCGCCATCTTGGTGAGCTGAGACGAGCGGTAAGGGACCTCGTCCTGCCACGTTGGAGGTGATGTAGCTGGAATAGCTCTTCTTCAGCGAGATCAAGGCCTCCTGGGCGGTCCCTGCCTCCTCGATGGTGATGTTGGTACCGCTTAGCAATGCGACGAGATGGGCGCGGTGGGTTGGATTGTCTTCGACGATCAGCAGCCGTCGGGTCTTGCCCTCAGAAATCGCCCTGAGATCTTTGAGCAAGCGGTCTACCTGGTCGCGGTTCACCGGCTTGCTGAACATGCAGAAGGCGCCGTACCGGAGCGCACGCTCGCGATCGTCATTATCATTTTGGGCTATGATGGCCACTGGGATGTGCCGGGTAGTCAGGTCGTTCTTGATGCTTTGCAGCACCCTCCAGCCGTCGATATCGGTCAGCAGGAGGTCCAGGATGATGGCAGTCGGGCGGTATTGCCGAGTCAAGGCAATCGCTGCGCCGCCACGTGCGGTGAGGATCACCTTGAACCCGCTAGACCGTGCGGCCTCAAGCAGGAATGAACAGAAGGCCCGATCCGCATCGACCACCAGGAGAACGGCGTCGCTGGCGGTGATCTTTGCACGATCATCCTTTAGCTCATCAACGAACCCGTTGGGGTCTGGTTGTGTTACAATCGACAGGGTCTCCCCTCGGTGCGAAGCCACGTCATTGTTCGCAAGACGGTCGGGACTGGAGGGCTGGCGCTGGGTCTTGCTGGTGTGGTAAGCAGCTGGAAGAAACAGGGTGAAGGTGCTTCCCTGATGTGGCATCGAGGTCAGGCGTATCTCGCCTCCGAGCATCTTGGAAATTTCCCGGCTGATGGCCAAACCGAGTCCGGTTCCACCATACTTGCGGCTCGTCGAACCATCAGCCTGCTGGAAAGCCTCGAAGATGATCTGCTGCTTGTCGAGCGAAATGCCGATGCCGGTGTCCGACACCGAGAAGGCGAGCACGCCATCTTGCGAATTAGTGAGCGATTCGTTGCGCTCGGTCCACCCCGACCTGGCCATCTGGATGTTGACTCGGACATTGCCCTTTTCAGTGAACTTGAAGGCGTTCGACAGGAGATTCTTGATCACCTGCTGCAGACGCTTGATGTCGGTATAGATCGTCTTCGGCAAATCCTCGCTGAGCGTGACAGTGAATTCAAGTGCTCGGGATTCAGCGACGTGGAGGAAGGAGCGGTCGAGGTACTCGTGGAGATCCGCCAGTGCCATCTCGCTCGCTTCGACGGTCACCGTACCCGACTCGATCTTCGACAGATCGAGGATGTCGTTGATCAGCGACAGCAGATCATTGCCCGAAGCATGGATGGTCTTGGAGTAGTCGACCTGCTTGGATGACAGGTTTCCCTCGGGATTTCGCGAGAGCTGATCAGACAGGATCAGCAAAGAGTTGAGCGGCGTGCGCAGTTCGTGCGACATGTTTGCGAGGAATTCCGATTTGTATCTGGACGTCAACGCCAATTGATTGGCCTTCTCCTCCAGTGCCGAACGCGATTGCTCGACCTCCTGATTCTTGCGCTCGACCTCGGATTTCTGATTGGCCAGGAGTCCGGCCTTCTCCTCCAATTGCTGGTTGGTCTTCTGCAGCTCCTCCTGCTGGCTCAGCAATTCACGCGCTTGCGATTGTGATTGCTTGAGCAAGTCCTCGGTGCGGGTACTGGCCTCGATGGTATTGAGCACGATGCCGATCGATTCGGTAAGCAGGTCGAGGAACACCTCGTGGGTCTGGCTGAATGGCCTGAACGATGCCAGCTCCATCACGCCCCTGACCTTGCCTTCGAAGAGCACCGGCAAGACGATGATGTTGTGGGGGCGCGCAGCGCCCAGGCCGGAGGAAATGCTGAAGTAATTCTCGGGCACATCCGCAAGCAGAATCTTCTTGCCCTCGACGGCGCACTGCCCGACCAGGCCCTCTCCCAGCTTATAGGTGAGATCGTGATCGTCCGAGACGGCATATCCGGCCAGCAGCCGCAGGCAGGGCTCTTCACGCTGCATCGATGGTGACTCGTCCTTGCCTGCTCCCAGGACATAGAACACCGCCTGTTGCGCGGAAACCACTGGCGCCAGCTCGGAGAGGATCAGCTTGCCGACCGTGAGCATGTCCTTCTTGCCCTGAAGCATGAGCGCGAACTTGGCGAGATTGGTTTTCAGCCAATCCTGATCGTTGTTCTTGATCGTCGTGCCGCGCAGGTTGTCGATCATCTCATTGATGTTGTCCTTCAACGCCGCCACTTCACCCTGGGCTACCACTGCGATGGAGCGGGTGAGATCGCCTTTGGTCACGGCGGTGGCGACATCGGCGATGGCGCGCACCTGGGTGGTGAGGTTGGCTGCAAGCTGATTGACGTTGTCGGTGAGATCCTTCCAGGTTCCGGCCGCGCCCGGCACCTGGGCTTGCCCGCCGAGCCGACCTTCGACGCCCACCTCACGGGCGACGCTCGTCACCTGGTCGGCGAAGGTGGCGAGCGTATCGGTCATGGAATTGATGGTATCGGCCAGTTCGGCGATCTCACCCTTTGCCTCGACCGTCAACCTGCGCTTGAGGTCGCCTTTGGCGACCGAAGTCACCACCTTGGCGATGCCACGCACCTGGGAGGTGAGGTTGCTGGCCAGGAAGTTGACGTTGACGGTGAGATCCTTCCAGATGCCAGCCGCGCCGCGCACGTCGGCCTGACCACCGAGCTTCCCCTCGGTGCCAACCTCGCGGGCCACTCGAGTCACCTCCGAGGCGAAGAAATTGAGCTGGTCGACCATGGTGTTGACGGTGTTCTTCACCTCGAGGAATTCACCCTCGACATTCACCGTGACCTTCTTGGTCAGGTCACCGGCGGCGACCGCTCGGGTCACATCGGCGATGTTGCGCACTTGGGAGGTGAGATTGCCGGCCAGGAAGTTGACGTTGACGGTGAGGTCCTTCCAGGTGCCGGCTGCGCCACGCACGTCGGCCTGGCCACCGAGCTTGCCTTCGGTTCCTACCTCGCGTGCGACGCGCGTCACCTCAGAGGCGAACGAATTGAGCTGGTCGACCATGGTGTTGACGGTATTCTTCAGCTCGAGGAACTCCCCACGTACGTCCACGGTGATCTTCTTCGACAGGTCGCCATTCGCTACACCAGTCGTCACCGTAGCGATGTTGCGCACCTGGCTGGTGAGGTTCGATGCCATGAGATTGACGTTGTCGGTCAGATCCTTCCATGTTCCGGCTACGCCCTTCACCAGCGCCTGGCCGCCGAGCTTGCCTTCTGTGCCGACCTCGCGCGCTACGCGAGTCACTTCCGATGCAAACGATGCGAGCTGATCCACCATGGTGTTGACCGTCAGCGCTGCACGGCGGAACTCGCCTTGCAAGGTCCGACCTTCGATGTCGAGCGCCATCAACTGCGACAGATCACCCTTGGCGACGGCACCGATCACCCGCGCCGTCTCGGACGTGGGATGCACGAGATCGTCGATCAGCGCGTTGACCGCGCCGATGGTCTCGGCCCAGGCACCGGTCGTTGCCCCGAAGGCGGCGCGCTGCGACAGCTTGCCCTCTTTCCCCACTACCCGGCTCAGCCTGTCCAGTTCCCGCATGGTATTCCGGTTCAGCTCGACGATCTCATTGAAGGTGTCGGCAATCTTGCCATTGATGTCTGTCCATTCGCTCGGGAGATGGACCGAAAAATCACCCTGCTTCAGGTCGATGAGGGCCTTGAGCAACAGGCGTTTCTCGACATCGGGACTGGGATTGGCGACCGTGGCGATGGGGGCCATGATTTGTGCTCCGTGGGTCAGGAACATAACATCGCCACACGCACATACCTCCATCGTTGAGGACGCTTAGCATGTCCGAATGAACGGGAATGTTTGTTGGGGACTCTGTGCTGATGATAGCAGGATTGCGGAATTGGAAGCATCATTCCGATGTCTGCATTATGCAGTGCAAAAGCGTATGTGTTCAGCCGCTCCGCACGCTCCCGCACACTGGATGTCCTGACCATTCCATCAACGGGCTTTTATGACCAATGCGCCCGGTCGCGATCCCTCACCTGCTGTCATTTGCGATGACCTATTCCATCGCGCTTCAGTCACTCGTGGGTAGTCATATCGCGCGTTCAATCCCCCAGGAGACCTGTTGTGGCCTCCATCATGAGCGCCGCGCGCGGTTGCACCGTGATCTCTCGTCCGCTTCTGGTTTTGGGGCACCGCTGCTGGTCGATTGGCAGCCTTATTCTGCACGGTGCAGACCGCTGGTGGTGGATTGGGCAACCTGTGTACACGGTGTGCCTCTGGTCGACGGTGACGCGGAATGCGGGCCCAGCGCAAGTGGCCCATTTGGTTATCTCACGGTGACCATCAGCGGGAGCCATCGCCGACAATCATGTTGACACTATTCTGTTGTCGGGTATGTATTGCCTATCGGCGCTGAACCATCACGTCGCTGATCCGTTCACCTCTCCTACCTTCATCCGGAGCCCTGCCTTCCATGTCCAGACCCCGCACATCCAAACCCGCAGCGATATCCGCCCTGCTTCTGCAGTCGCGGCTGCAGGGATGGTGTTCGTCAGGTATGGCCGAGGTGGCACCGACCCACAGCGGCACTGACCGATTCATGATGGTCACGAATGATCATATCGACGCCGGAGGGCGGCGAATGCCTCGCTAGGAGCAGATCCAGCACACGCATTCCCGAACCCCGGCCTCACCAGCCGGGGTTCTTTGCTTTCCCGGCATCTTTGACAATCCCTGGGTTGCAGCTCGATCGGACGAGCGCGTGCCTTCTAAGCACGAGGATGCGGGTTCGAGCCCCGCCAGCCCATCAAGATACGTAGCAGACGTCATCACCGCCGCGTTCGCGCGGCGGGTCATGGGCAGGTAGCTCAGCGGCAGAGCATCCGGTTTGCAACCGGGAGGCCGTCGGTTCGATTCCGACCTTGTCCATATCGCCTCATCGGGCGCAGCATGCGGCGGCGACCCATCGGTCGCGCCACGGGCGCGTCCACCATCGCATGGACGGGCCAGGTCGGGAGGGCCAACGGCATCCATGCACTTTTTGGCTGCTGCAGGAACGCTCCGCGTTCTGACCAGCACTGTCTCAAGTCTGGTAGTCCCCCAATCCGAGCGCGAGCGGGCAATGGGTCCTCGCGTGACTGACCGAATCCAGACCGTCGGCATCCCCGACCAGCAGCCATTGTTTCAGGGGTCATCGTCCAACGGCAGGATGCCTGCCCGGCAGGCAGGCGATTGCGGTTCAAATCCGCATGACTCCACCACGTACCGCGGGTTCGCTGGAGATAGTTCCAGTCTGGCCTCATAAGCCATGCAGGTGGGTGCAAGTCCCACACCCGCTACGGGCCAGTCGTCCAACGGCAGGGCGCCCGCATCGCACGCGGGATATGGCGGTTCGAATCCGCCCAGGTCCACCAGTCACGCTTCCATCGTCCAACAGCAAGGACACCAGATTGTCGATCTGGGTACGCGGGTGCGATTCCCGCTGGGGGCGCCAGTGACCACGCCGGAGCCAGAAACCGTCCCGTGGACGGAGCAGGCCGCAATCCTGCCGGCAGGTGGTTCGACTCCACCCGGCGTGTCCAGTCACACTGTCACCACGAAGGCCGCAAGCATTGAGGCGATGCACCTGTTTTTTAAACAGGGGAGCAAGGCTCGACTCCTTGGCGGCCCATCAGTTCCGGCGCGGAAGTGGCCAACGTGCGTGCGCGCAGACCCTTCCAGTCCGCCCCTTCCCACAACGGGGGTGCAAGCATCTGCGGCGATGCAGTCGCCTCTTAAGCGACAGAATCAGGTTCGAGTCCTGGGCACCCCACCATTTCTCACCGTCCGACCTCGGCGGAGGATGCCAGAGCAGCGATCACAGCGACCGGTAGACCGGCGCCTATGCGCACTGACAGCGCGATCGTAGAGGTCTTTGTCTGCCACCGTCGTCTAGCGGTCAGAATACCGGATTCCAAATCCGCCGATGGAGGTTCGAGTCCTCCCGGTGGTGCCATCCCTGTGTCGTCCAATGGCAGGACGGCACGCCGCCAGCGTGCAGATCCGGGTCCGAATCCCGGCATGGGGTCCATGTCGAGGTAGCGCAACCGGATGCGTGCCGCGCTTCGAACACGGAGGTTGGGGGTTCGAGTCCCTCCCTCGACGCCAGTTCTTCCGCCCCGGCCAAACGCCGACATTCAGTCCGATCCCGCACCGAGGGTATCCTCGCCGACACCACAGCTCACCCCCATAACGACCCAGAAAGGAGGCCTCATGATCCGCATTCCCATCCCACCCGGTCTCCCGCTCAAGGAGTACCGGCCGCTCCGCTCGCACGCCTCATGGTATGTGCGCGCAGGCGAACCTCGCGTGACGCCGGACGGCACTGCCTGGCCCGTGGCCCGTCTGCCATGCCGACGCGTCATCGCCCTGGTCCACATCGCGACGCCAGTACGCTGACCTCGCGTAGCGGCCCCGTCTTATATACGGTTGAAACCGTAATGGTTCCATGTGGGTTCGACTCCCACCGCGAGGACCATCTGCTGCCGTAGCTCAGCAGGCAGAGCGCCGCTTTCGTAAAGCGGATGTCGCAGGTTCGATTCCTGTCAGCAGCACCACCCACCCCCTGCCCGGAGGCTCTATGTCGACCGATTACCCGACCGATCAGCCGTGCTTTTGAACACTCGAGCAAGCGTCGCCGGGGTTTCCCGTCCGAAACCTGCGTGAAACGCGGTGAGCGCACCGTCCGAGGTTGCAAAAGACCTGATCGAGAAGCTCGGCCGCCGTGATCTGTGCCCTTGCGGCTCTGGTCGGCGGTTCAGCGAGTGCTGCCTCCCGCATGGCGGATTCGATGGATCAAACCGCAACCATTATCTGCGCGAGTAGCCCCCCTGATCCTGACCATCTGGCTGCTGGTGGGTGCGTGCCTCGGCATGCATTCACCAGCAATCACACGTTCCCGTGCTTGGCCGACCCGATCAGGCACCAGCCCTCCACGCTGGCCATACGGTTTCGATTCTCGCAGCACGGTTTCATGCCCCTGTAGCTCAAGAGCAGAGCACCGGCCCTGTACGCCGGTGGTGGAGGTGCGACCCCTCCCGGGGGCTCATTCTCAGCGTCTTGCTCAATGGCAGAGCCCCTGGCTTACATCCAGGAGACGGTGGTTCGATTCCATCGACGCTGATCATGCGGGTCAAAGAAGGGACGGTGGATGGCGCTGGCGTGGCCGACAGCCAAGGGAACGTGATACAAACGCCAGCGTTCACGGAGGTCATTGAGCCACCCCGTTATTCCAGACCTGGAATAACCCTGAACACCGCACTGTGGACTTTCGCACTTTTTGACCACCTCTGAGTTCACCTAGCCGGCAGTCCGAAAATGGATTGCCGGTTGATTTTTGGTCTCCATTCTGTTATTATATATGATAACAGATGATAACCCAAAGGAGC